>LSPZ01000064.1_pt1 | contig 20961 bp, 24 predicted proteins | sample 651281 | NCBI WGS metagenome assembly LSPZ01 (sample SAMN04438313, study PRJNA306036) | termite gut metagenome | isolation source: viral DNA filtered from gut of termites from termite colony 2 | host: Coptotermes formosanus | place: USA: New Orleans, Hayne Blvd. | collected 2013-06-18
GGGTAAGACTTCGGCGGCGCTCGGAGCAGTAATGCGCGCGCTCGGGGCGGGGCAGCGCGTGGCTTTTGTTCAATTTATCAAAAGTTGGGAAGTCAGCGAGCATAAATTTTTTGACCAATTGTTGCAAGCTCCGAGCTTGCAAGGTAAATTTACGTTTTATAAGGGTGGAAAAGGATTTTTTAACGCCGGTGAGCAATCCGCCAAAGATGTCGGCGACGCCGAGCACCTTGCAGCAGCGCGAGCAACGCTGGAATTCGCAATTATGGCGACAACCAGTGGCGACTACGATTTGGTTATCTGTGACGAAATTAACAACGCCGTACACGACAGATTAATAGGAGTGTCGGACTTGGAAATTCTGATTCGCGAACGCGCACCGCGAACGTCGCTGGTTTTGACTGGTCGCAATTTTCCACCGGAACTGGTCGAACTCGCCGATATTGTGACCGATATGACTAAAACAAAACATCACTACGACGACGGTTTTCTGGCGCAAGAAGGCATTGATTTCTAGCTTTTAACTGGTTGACGCAACAGCTCGCGGTAAAATTCTACTAATTTTTCAGTTTGTGATAATTCGGAAAATCCCTGCGCTAGTTCACGACTGCGAACACTAAATTTTGAATGTAAGTCTTTGTTATCCAGAATCTGCGCGATTTTATCGGCAAAATTGCTCGGTTCGCTGCTAGCCAATAGACCATTTTCGCCTTCCTGAAAAACCGCATTGACACCGCGATCGCACATCACGATTGGTAAACCCTGACCAGCCGCTTCGTTCAGAACCAGGGCCTGCGTATCTGTTACAGATGGGAAAGCAAATAGCTTAGACACTGCGCAGATCTTTGGTATTTCATCACGATTATAACGACCAGTAAAGATTATTTTGTCGGCTACCGGACTCTTCTCGGCGATTTTCTCTAACTTCTCGCGATAGACATAATCACCAGCTAGAAGCAATTTGGCATTCGGTCGTTTTTCGAGTAAGTATGGTAACATATCAATCAACAAAATTAAGTTCTTTTCTTCGGCCATACGTCCAAAATTAACGATTACCTCGTCCTCAGGGGTGATTTGCCACTCTTTTTTGAACGACTCGACTTCAGATTCTTTGGCCAACGGCATAATATCAACGCCAGTCGGAATAACACGTAGATTTAATTTCTCATCGATACGCATGCCAAACTCGTCCAATTGATCAGAAGATTTTTGAGATACCGCAACCACTCCATCGCAGTTTGCGTAGAGCAGTGCCATTAGACCGGCTACCAAGCGTTGTGCCCATTTTTCATTTCTTTCATCACGATCGTTCGGCGCCAGATATAGTTTCGCGAAAGTTTTCTTTTGCGCGCTCGATAACTTAACAAATAATGGTGCAAACAAACCAGCAACAACATAGCTCAGTGCCATGACAGGATAGTCCTTGGAGAATTCATAGGTATCTGTAGTATGCTGACCAACTAGCACCGCATCGGTTTTTCTGGCAGCAAGGGTCGCCATCAACCCGACCTGCGCCGGTGTCATAAAATGAATAATGTCTAGCTTTAATGAGCTAATTTTCTTGAGTAGACGTGGCGGGAGAAATACGCTTAGCTGCATGTCATACTGAAAGGCGGGCAGGCGAATAATGTATGGGTCTTCTGGTAATTTGCTTTTTTTGGTCACACCACCATCTGGCGCAAAGATAAACACCTCGTGACCGAGTTTCTCAAGCTCGCGACGAGTAGCGTCAATAACAACCACCACGCCATTGCTGGCTGGGTGATATGTGTCTGTAAAAAGTCCAATTCTCATCTAGTCTATTTTACCATTTTCCAGCAACTCGCGATAGAGTGTGACGAAGTGTTCGGCGCCAGTTTGACTATCGAAACGCTTGGCGATTTTCTTGGATCCCTGTATTGCATCATCATAGTATTTACGGTCATCACGCAGACGTTCGATAATCTTGACGAAGCCATCGTCGTCCTTGGCCATCAGAGCATCGCCACGGAAGGTATCGTCGTATTCAGGAATATCGCGCAAAATTATTGGCAGCTCTGCGCCAGCGGCTTCGAGCACCGACATCGGGTGGTTTTCTTGATCACTTGGCAACCAGAACACATCGGCAGCGGCCAAGTATTCGCGCGCCACTTCGAGCGTCACCACGCCAGTCCAAGTTACGTTATCCGGCGCATTTTTGACGACTTTATCCATTTTGCCAGTATCAGCCCCGAGCGCACCGAACGGGACACCGCCAACCCAGATGAATTTTACGTTTGGAAGCTTTTTCGCCACATTCGCAAAAGAATCAATCCGTTTACGAGGTTGCATCTGACCGTTGCCAACGACAACGAAATCTTTGTCCGTCAAGCCAAACTTCTTGCGCGCCGCCTTGCGCTTGGCCGGTGTAATATTTAGCGACGCCATATCAATCGTGTTGTAAATCGTCGTGATTGGCGTCTTAACTTTCATTTTATCCTTCAAAATATTTGCCGACAACCCACTGACGGCCACAATGCGGTCAACCCGATTATAAAAAGCATGCCGCACATACCAGAAAAATATCCGCTCGACAACTTTGCCACCCTTAATCGAGCCGTCCATCGAACCATAAACTTGGTGCGCTGTGTAAACTTTTTTACCACGACGAAATATCAAGTGAAACATCGACTTCGGGTCAGGCGAGTGACCATGAATAATATCTGATTTCTTCCAACTGTTGATTGTTACCTTGGTGTCATCGCGCTTTTTTAGGCCACCGACCATTTCTTCGAAAGCCGTCGCCACTCCCTGGCCCTTATACTTAGTGGCGTAGAGAACGTTAATTTTAAGCTTTTTCATATTATTAGTATATCATACTATTATATCACACTTGTGCCTATTTTGTCAATAGTATATACTGGTAACATGAAAAAGCCAACCCGTCGCGGGCATAAAACCGCCAAAGGAAAAACCGCGCCCCAGATTACCAATCGTCGGGCAAGTTTTGACTATGAATTGTCGGATAATTTGGTGGTTGGACTGGAACTGACTGGTGCCGAGACCAAGGCGGCGCGGCTGGGCAGGGTGCAACTGCGCGGGGCGTACGTCACCAGCCACAACCACGCGAGAGGAAAAGTCGAACTGTACCTCATAAATGCCTCGTTTTCACTGGCTACCAACGTGCCGAAGAACAGTGGTCAGCCGACATCGACCGTCGATACGCGATCGCGTCGAATTTTGGCAAAACGCAAGGAAATCGACAGCCTGGTGGCGCGCAAAAACAGCGGTATGACGATTGTGCCGACCAAACTTTTGACCAATGGTCGCTACGTTAAATTAGCTATTTCATTAGGCAAGGGTAAGAAAAATTACGACAAACGCGAAACTATTAAAAAACGCGATTTAACGCGCGAAGATGCTAAATTTCTAAAAAAGCTTTAGACTTTTGGCAACGATAGCGTAATGATTGTTCCACTATTTCGTCCGGGTGTGTTTTCAGGATCAATGTTAGCAGCAACGCCACCCATAGTCTCGCTCATCTGGAGTGCAAGCATCATGAGCTCTCGCATATTCGCCATGTTCACTTCTGCTACGCCACTTAATGCTTCCTGCGCCAGAGAAATCTCTCGTAATTTTTCTGGATATTCAATTCCACAGAGACGCAGGGCTGTACCACCGCTACGCGTCAGCGGTACCATCACCGGTCTGGTCTCGACATCTGCCTCACCCATATGCGACATAATGATGTCCCAATCTGATGAATCTGTATTGCTTGGATCGAATTGTCTTTTGTACATGTCTAGCAATTCATCATTCGGCAAGTCTTTATTGCCCAGCAGAACAGCAAGTCGACCTTGCACCGCATACCCAGCATTTGATAACGCAGGATGTAGTTTGTATACTATTGGTTCAAATACCATCTTAGACCAATAATTCTTAGCCTTATGCATACTACGGTCAGTGCCAAATATGGCACTATTTTGTAATAATGCAATAGTTTTATCCATAGTTTCAGTATCAATTCCGACCGCATAGGGGTCATCGCTTTTATTATATAGTTCACTCAGTCTAGTCATGGACTACAACTATATCACACATTAATGTTTATGTCAATATATCGTTGTTAGCTCGATAGTAAAATGTTATTGATTTTACTGAAAACGTGCTAGAATTAGGTTGTAAAATCTTTAAGGAGATAAGGGGGTAGAAATGGAAGAAAATTCTAACAAACCGGTGGTGGTCGAAAAATCACTAACAAAAATAGATGGCTGGCTATCATATGTAACGGTTACACTAGGTCTCGGCGCGGTCGGATACCTATGGACATTCTTTATGACAATCTCTAGTTTGATAAGAGGAGTCGAGGGCATAGATTTAGCTACGTCGATTGAAACACTAATCTTTTCGCTAGGATTAGTATTCTTGTTCGGTCTAACACTATTCTTGGTAGTCAATCGTAAGAAAATAGCTGTGCTTTGGGCATATATCACCACTGGGGCACTGGCGTTGTACCTTACTATCGTATCGATCACGTCGATGTTCCAGACGACCAAAGACTGTTCGTACGGTGGCTACGATTACAGCAGCTATGGCAGTGGTATAAAAAATACATGCGAAACAACCGGCTTGCCAGCCGAAACGATCGTATCCTTGATAGGCGCAATCTTTGTAGCGTGGGCCGCGGCACTATTGATCGCATATTACTTCAAGAAGTCAGAGCGCGTTGCAGCTACTTTAATCAAATAATTCTAAGAAACAACTATCATGAAAAGGTCGCCACAGGTGACCTTTTCTGATAGAATGGTGCCATGAAAATCTTCTCTTGGAACGTTAATGGACTGCGGGCGGTTATTAAAAAAGGCGACTTCGCCAAGTTTATCGAGAAATACCAACCAGATATCCTCTGTGTTCAGGAGACTAAGGCAAAACGCGGTCAGGTTGAAATCGACCTGCCGGAATACGAAGAATTCTGGAACTCCGCCGAGCGGGCGGGGTATAGTGGTACGGCGATCTTTGTCAAGAAATTTTTGTCGGATTTGAACCCGCAAAACGTGCTGTACGATTTGCCGATGCGGTTGGTTGACCGCTATCATCTGTACGACGACGAATTTGGCGATCCGAACCGCGAGGGTCGCGTGCTGACGCTGGAATTAAAAGATTTTTTCTTGGTCAATGTTTATACGCCGAACAGCAAGGACGATTTGAGCCGTCTAAGTTTGCGCGCTAACCAATGGGACCCGGCTTTTCGTGATTACATTACGGAACTTGGTCACAAAAAGCCAGTCGTTGTCTGTGGCGATATGAACGTGGCGCACGGCGAAATCGACTTGGCGCGACCAAAGGACAACGTCGGTAAACACGGCTTTACCGCCGAAGAACGAATGGGATTTTCGGCGTTTTTGGACGCTGGGTTCATCGACACCTTTCGCACGCTTCATCCTGATGAAAAGGACGCTTATACTTGGTGGACACATTGGGCGAACGCTCGCGAACGAAACGTCGGCTGGCGCATCGACTACTTCCTTGCAAGCTCCGAGCTTGCAAAGCGAATCACCGACGCAGCGATTCATCCCGAACAAATGGGCAGCGACCACTGCCCGATAAACATAACAGTGAGCGAGTGATGAAGAAATTCGCAGTTTTCGACATCGACGGCACGCTGATTCGCTGGCAACTTTACCACGCAGTTGTGAACCGTTTGGCGTCCGAAAACCTGCTCGGGGGCGATTTTTATGATCAGATTCACTCGGCGCGATTGGAGTGGAAGAATCGGGCGCAACCTTTTTCCGAATACGAGAGCGTTTTGGTGCAAAAGTTTGTGTCGATTCTGCCAAATGTTGATGCAAAAGAGTACGATCGAGTCGTGCGCGATATCTGGGACGAATATCACGACCAAGTTTACGTTTACACGCGCGATTTGATCAAGGAGTTGCGCAAGGAAGGTTACTTTTTGCTGATTATTTCTGGCTCGCCGAGCGAGATTGTTGAGATTTTGGCAGAATATTACGGTTTTGACGATTTTGTAGCCTGCGAATTTGAACGCAACAAATCTGGTCATTTTACAGGGAAAATTTCTACGCCAGTCCGCAATAAAAAATTGGCGTTGCAGAAGTTGGTTGACAAGCACGGTCTCGATTGGAAGAACAGTATCGCCGTCGGTGACAGCGGCTCGGACATCGCAATGCTAAGTCAGGTCGAACGACCAATCGCCTTTAACCCCGACCAGAAATTGTTCGACACCGCTCGCGAAAAAGGCTGGGAAATCGTGGTCGAGCGAAAAAACGTGGTTTATAAACTTCACTGCAAGACCAGGTCTTATAGGGAGATGGGTTATGAACTTGATACGTCATCGCACTATTGACTTTTTAACGTAAATGTGATACAATGGCAAGATAATGCCACGCAACAATACAATCAACGAATATATTAAGGCCGCCACTAAGCAAGGGATTCAGGGTCTCGACGATCTTGGCGACGACAAGAAAGCTACATACCGCGAGCTCAAGAGGCTTGGTTTGCCAGTTGGAGCTCAAAAGATTCTAAAAATTACTGATTTTCTGCATAATCCGCAACAAACTTTCGACGAGCTGGGGATCGAATCGAGTCAATATTATGTTAGGATTACTTCATCCAATAATTCCCCCCCCCCCCCTCAACTCGTATATCGGTGTTAATCCCAGCGAAATAATTCAACTTGCCAAAGAAAAAGATACCGATTATGACACAATATCTATAGAAGAATCAGATGCTGGCAACGAGTATTCTGGTACAATTGTGGTAGCACCGGATAGAATACGAGTTATCTCAGATATCTGTAGGGGGCCACTGTGGCGCATGCTTGAAGGAGTGATTAACCCTGATTATCATGTCAATAGAGATGCGTTTATAAGAACTTTTCGTTCCAATGACAATATACCACCTAAACTCTGGTCTGAGATAATGTCAGCCATCAGCTCGATACCAGACTCAGACTTGAAGAGAGAGTCCATTTCGTACGATAGGGAATTCATGCCAGGCTATTACGAATTTACACTTTCCCAACAGGTCGGGAAGACAGCCCTTCAGCCAATATTCTATGGGTACTCTGACAAGGAAGCTTTCCAATCGTTTTATCCAACACGTAGACGTTATGTAGATGCTATAATGAAGTAGTATGAATCAAGATTATTGGACTAAGCAAGAACCTGACAAACCGTTATTTCCCGACATATTGTGGAGCAAGCCTGAGTTGAAATCGACCTCTGGGAAAATGGCGGTTGTTGGTGGGAACGCTCACGGTTTCGCGGCGGTAGCAGCGGCATATCAGACTGCGTTCAAAACTGGCGTTGGCGAGGCGCAGGTGATTTTGCCAGATGCACTGAAATCTAAACTGCCGTCAGCGATGACTGACGCGATTTTCGCACCCACCAACCCCAGTGGCGGTCTGGCGAACGACGCTCTGACGGAACTAAATGCCGCGGCAAATTGGGCGAATCTGGTCTTATTTATCGGCGATAACGGTCAAAACGCTGAAACGGCTGGTCTGTTCGAGACTTTTTTGACCAAAGACACCGAAACGCCCGTCGTCATCACGCGCGACGCTGTCGATTTAATCAAAAACGCCGCCGAAATCGTCCTAAATCGCGCGCCGACTCATCTGGTCGTCAGCCTGAGCCAACTACAAAAACTTTTCCGCACCGTTTATTACCCGCGGATCATAACGTTCGGGCAGGGTGTCAAGCAAATCGCCGAGACTTTGCACAAATTCACCATAACTTACCCCTGTACGGTTACGCTGTGGCACTCTGGTAACCTGACTGTAGCGAATGGCGGACAGGTAATTTCGCAAGGATTCGACCAACCAATGCGCGTCTGGAGCGGGGAAATCGCCACCCGCGAGGCGGCTTGGCAAATCTGGAACACCAACGTTTTGCAAGCCGTTGCCACATCGTGGATCGACAAATAATGAAAAATATCTTGAAAAAATACAAAGAGTAGTGTATAAATCATTGTATTAAAGTATAATCGAAAGGATAATTGTGAATACAATTAATATAGCATATTTTGATTCGTTGCCAGAGGTCGAAAATAAATATAAGGTTGAATTGGCAAATGGTGAAAAAGTGGTTTTTACGACAAAATTGCTCATTCTCGGCACCGATAAGCAGCGTGCGCTGGGTGACAAGGGGCATATCGTCCTGACAAATCAGCGATTATTCTTGGCGAACGGTTACGGCGCGGAATGGTGCGTCGATCTGTCAGATGTTGTTGATTTTCAGGCTGTCGAGGAGCCTTTCCTGTTTGTGTTCAAAAATCGTTATTTCGCCGTTAATTTTAGTAAAGAGCTGGAGTGTGATTACACGCGAATGACTATGACCAAAACCGTGCATGAAACCAAACTGAGCGGCTTTGTCTTTACGATGGAGAAAACAGACAGCATCAAGTTTGAGGAAATTGTAAAAAACCTGTCCAATTAAAGGAACCGAAAATATGAGCAAGCCAGAGAAGAAGAATTGGGCGAAGATCGTTTTGGATATTTTAATTTCTCTACCGATGATTGTGGCCACGGCGTATTTCATGAAAACCCTGTTTACTGCGATTAATACACTAACTAACGATATTGACAGCCTTAGCGTGGAGTCTTTCAATATTTTGTACGGCGGCATTTTGCTGACGGCAATGTTGAATAGTGTGAAAAAGTTCGTTGCGGAAGTAATAGCGCATCATCCTAGGTCTCACGCTTCTGGTGATTCGCAGAACGAAGTTGGAGCCATCAGCAAGGCACTTCTCATACTCAAGATGATTTTCGTGGCGGCGTTCGCCGGTTTTTGGAGCGTAGGTTTTACGATGGCGTCTTTTGCTATGGAGGGCGATATTGAACCGCTTTTCAGGGTTGCACTGGGTGCGGCAGGAGCGGCGGGATGCGCTGTTTGGATTGGATATTTTTGTTACGGGATTCTTACTCTTCAGAAAAAGTTCGATAATGCGAAGGAAACCGAAACGATTGCCATGGTGATTTTTGCAATAGCGTGGACAGTTTACGTGATTTCCATGGGCTCGAGCGCGATTGGGTACTATAGTGCGTGCACAACGGAAGCGTGTCGTTATATTGACAGCACGTATATTTTGGCATTCTTTATAATGCTGTTCGGGCCATTGGTCTATTTAGCTCAGAAATGCTTATTCCGTTTGATATTGAAATTGTTAAAAAAGAAATGGTCAAGGCAAAAAACAGAAAAACTGATCGGTAAAACTGCATAAGTTATAGCTTCCTGACAACTTGGATGGCTGTATAATAGGCAGTAAGTCGTTGACCTTGAAACCTTTTTGCCTACTGTGATAGAATAGCAGTGATACCATAATATGGGAAGGGTTGGGCAAAAATTATGACAAAGAATAAGCAAAAGGGCTTTACGATTATCGAGGTCGCATTAGTGTTAGCAGTTGCAGCATTAATCTTCTTGGTAGTCTTCTTAGCAGTTCCTGCATTACAAAGGAACCAAAGAGATGACGCTAGAAAACGAGATGTTTCTAACGTAGTACAGGCTGTGGTAAATGCGGTAGCTAACTCAGGAGGCAAGACGCTTCAATCTGGCCTCGCATACGACAATGGAGTGCCTAGAGCGCCCATTCCCGGCAGTACTAATGTCGAGCTCGGAGATTACTTGGACACCATGTCGGGAAATATCGAATACATCATGGTTTTCAACAATTCGTACGCAAATTATACTAGCACTAACGGTATAAACGGAGTTACTCCGTACGACCTAGTTCCCGCCACTGGAGGTCAGATTAACAACGGCACCCCATTCATTAATAAAATCGTTGTTTATATGGGTGCAGAGTGTTGGAGTGGTGATGCTAGTGTATCAGGATCAATGCAGACCACGCAAGGCGTCAGGTGGATTCAGGGTGCGCGCGACCATCCAGCGGCCGTTTCTATCCGGCTCGAAAATGGTGGTGGTAAGGCTGTGGTCGGTTCAACTGGAGCATTCTTCTGCCAAAATGTTTGGTAAAATATTGCAATAATAAATGATACAACAGGTTATAGTTCCCTGACAATTTAGAATAGCTGTATAATAGGTGGCAAGTCGTCGACCTTGAGGTTTTTTCGCCGAAGCGCCCGAAATCAATGCTGAAAATCATTCATTGGATTCATGCCGTCCGCCAATGGTCACCACATCTGTCAAGCCGCCCAAATTGATCACTTCAGAAAAACCATTCTGTTTCAGTATTTCAGCAGCATCGGTGGCACGAACGCCAGTCCGACAATGAAGGTAAATTTTCATAGATTTTTTGACATCGGGCATTGCGCCGTTTTGCATTTTTTGGACATCAAAGTTTTCGGCTGACGCAAAATGGCTGTCCGCAAATTCTTCAGGCGTTCGCACATCGTAAAGCTTCGCACTACCAGCCGCGATTTCGTCTTGGATTTTATCGAATTGACTTTCGCTGGGTTCTTTAACTGTTGACTTGCTTAGAACTTGGGCGGGTTTGTCGGCTTCCTGATTATTGTTAAGCAGCAAAACGCCACCGACCACCACAATCGCCAAAATCCCAAAAATCAGTAAAATTCTTTTCATAAAGCCCATTGTACTCCGAATATTCCGCAAAAGGCAAGTGAACGAAAATTATTCCCAACGAAAAACCTTGAACGCCACCAGATACGCCACCACGCCCCACAATGCGATTAAACCAATCTGTGGCATAACAGTAATCAGCGAAGCACCCTCAGTAGTGATCATACGCACACCTTCGCCGACTGGTGTCATTGGTATCCAACTCGTCGCGCCCTGCAACCAATCTGGCATCAAAAAGCGCGGAAAGAACACGCCACTCAAAAACATCATTGGCATCGCCACGACTTGGGCAAACATAGATGCTTGGGTATCATTGCGCGCCCAAGCAGCGATTATCATACCAATACCGCAGAACATCGCGACGCTGAGTGTCGAAAACGCACCAAGTACCAGCCAGCTACCACGCATATCAAAGTTGAACACCAGTAGCGCCGTTATAATCATAACCGTAACAGACACTAATGACAGAAGAATATATTGTAGCGACATTCCAACAACCAGTTGCCACGGTCTAAACGGCGTGGCTTTAACGCGTCTGAGCAAGCCTGTTTTTTTGTCAGACGGCAGATACATTGACAGCACGTAAATGCCCATCGACATTAACGTGAACGATAAAAGCCCTGCAAAGGTATAGTCGAACTGGCTCAAACTTGCAGTTGCGGTTGACTCAGCCTTGACGGTGAACGGCGCGTGATAGCCAGTCATAGAACTGCCGATTTCGCCCAAGATGCTTTCCATAATGCTGCCGACGGTTTGCCCAGCCTCGGGGCTGCCTTCGTTGTAATAGGTAATAAGTTCGCCACTCGGCAAGCAGTCCACATTGCCACGCGCCACGCTCGGGTCGGCACACTCCACGCCACCTTTGACCTCGCCAAAACCTTTTGGTAGTTCAATAATCGAATCAAGTTCGCCACGACTCATTTTGGCTTTTGCCTGGTCAATGTCGGTGACATCGTCAGAAATTTCGAGAGTTTTATTTTCGCCAAGTTCTTTGACAAAATTTTTGGAAAATTCGTTGTTGGCGCGGTCGAACATCGCGACCTTGAACGAAGTTGCGCCATCGCCGCCGAAAATCGTGCCAAATACGAACAAGAAAATCAGCGGAAAAAGTGCCATAAAGAATAAACTGAGCGGGTCGCGAAAACTGCGTTTTAGTTGAGCGGCGGCAAAGGTTAGGGCGGCTTTCATTCGCGTAACTCCTTTCCAGTCAGGTCGATATAGACGTCCTCTAGGTCGGCCTGTTCAATCTGTTTTTTCGGCTTAAACCCACGTTTTAGCAACTTTTTAATCATATTCTGCGGGCTATCCAGCGCGATAATTTTGCCCTCGTCCATAATCGCCAGACGATCACACAATTTCTCGGCTTCCTCCATATAATGCGAAGTCATAATCACGGTAATGCCACGGGCTTTGATTTTTTCAATCAGTTCCCAGAGGTGACGACGTGCTTGCGGGTCAAGGCCGGTGGTCGGCTCGTCAAGAAAAAGCACGCGCGGATTGTTGACCAGAGCCGTCGCAATCGAAAAACGCTGTTTCTGACCGCCACTCAACTTTTCGGGGTAACTTTTGGCTTTGTCGGTCAATTCGACCTCCGCCAAGAGTTCTATCGGGTCGATTTTCTGACCATAAAAAGACGCAAACATATTTAGTTGCTCAGTCAGGGTAATTCTGTCGTAAAAAGTGCTTGATTGCAGTTGAATGCCAATGATATGCTTGATTTTCTGCGGGTGTTTCGCCACATTGATACCATCCAAAATCACCTCGCCGTCGTCAATCGGTCGGAGCGCTTCCATCATTTCCATCGTCGTGGTTTTGCCCGCACCGTTCGGCCCGAGAATCCCAAAAACTTCGCCTTTTTTGACGTCAAAACTGATACCGTCCACCGCGGTTTTGTCGTCGTAACGCTTGGTCAGATTAGTCACGGAAATTATATTTTTCATACAACGAGTATAGCATACCCCCCCCCGAGTCGAACATTTTGTGGTCGCAGCGCGATGTGTTATAATTAAGAAATTCGGGCGAGTGGCGAAATTGGTAGACGCGCTAGACTCAAAATCTTGTGAGTATTATACTCGTGAGGGTTCAAGTCCCTCCTCGCCCACCAAATAAATAACGCTGATTTCGGTCAGTGTTTTTTAATCGTATTTTACGACCTAAGCGCATATGGTATAATCTTAATAGAGAACTTGTATGAATGATGACTCACAACTAGCCAGCCATAAGCCACCGTCCCTGCCGCCGGTGCCACCGCTTGATGATGACGAGCAAAAGGGGGCAGCGAATGTAATCCGATCACAAATTGATCAGATTTTTGATGTCGACGGCAAGCCAAATGTAACCTTGTCGCACAGCAGCCACAACAAGCCGATGATAGATCAACCGGCGCCGACGTCGACGACCGTTGCAGTGCAGCCTGAAACGCCTACGGTAGTCCCCGTTACTGACGTGGAGGGCGCTCATAAACGCTATCACTCAGCCTGGCAGGATTACTATCAAAAATATTACGAAAAATATTATATTTCAGCGATGGAACAGCAGAATCAGGCCTATAACAAGCAATTAGCTACCATTCATTTGAATGCCAAAGAGGCCGCTCAACACGCCTCAGCGGCAGTGGCAGACGGCACGCTGACTCAAAAGGAAGCCATCGAAGAAATGCGCGAAGATATCTTAGGCAAAATCAAGCAGAGTGCCACAAAAGTACGCAAGTCACGGCACCTTATACCAGCGGTTTGTGCACTATTTGTAATCATCGCGTCGGTATTTATCCAGTATAACGGGCTCATTTTTGCTCAGGTCAGTTCGTTCGTCAGCCCGGGTGCAACGTCAGGACAAGACATTATCGTTGGCACCGGTAGTGACCAACCAGTCGGCCCTGAGCCGCGTGTTATTATTCCAAAAATCAATGCCAATGCGCCAGTGATATACGGCTTAGACGATCTCAGTGAGCAAAGCTCCCAGAAAGCACTCCAAAACGGTGTCATCCATTATCCGATTGCTGGCGCCAGCGCTTTCCCGGGACAGAATGGTAACTCAGTTTTTCTCGGCCATAGCTCAAGCGACTTTTTTAAACCCGGTGATTATAAGTTCATCTTTGTGCAGTTAAATCGCCTCAGTGTAGGTGATTTGTTCTATCTAGATTTCCGTAGCAAGCGTTACACTTACCGTATAACCGAAACTAAGGTTATCAACCCGAATGAGATTAGCAAACTAGCAATTGGTACCGACAAGCCATACGCCACGCTGATAACATGTGACCCGCCTGGTACTGCGCGTCAGCGATTGGTCGTCATTGCCGAACAAATCTCACCAGACCCAAGCACGGCCGATAACACACCAATTGATGATAACACCAGCGCTACCGTTAAAGGCGATATAGCCGGCAATCCTCCGACTTTGTTTGAACAAATCTTCGGCGGACGATAAAGAGCTAATCAATTACTAATTTCGAGCGTTGCAATACGGCGCCACCAGCAGCGTCGCCAACACTAAAGAAATACTTGCCATCGCGACTCAGGGTTACGCGACCGCGAGCACCAACAATATTTTCACGATTCTGACCATCAAATTCGATAAAAGTAATCTGGTCGTTGTTGGTACCGACAATATGGCTGCCATCGATCCAATCAGGTGCGCCCTTGGTATTTTTAACCTCAAATGAATAGCTAGTCGAGGTATCAAGATCCAGGCTAACCAGATTATCTCCATGACCAGCCAATATGAACTGCCCATTCGGGCTAACGTCGAGCCAATCAATACCGCCCAGACTACTTATATAAATCAGTTGCGATTTGTCATTCTGATCCAATGGCCTAGGATAGACCGTAACATTGTCGCCACGTGCGATTGCTAGGTAATTATCGTTATTAAAGCGCGCTAGTACCGCCATAGTTGGTTTAGCGTCTAGGAAAGTCTTCACTATAGTGACACGACCGTCGTTATAAAAGCCAACGCTCTGAGTTGTGTTGTTGCCCTTGGCTTCGGCTGACACAAACACCAAACGGCTGTTCTCGTATGACTTATAGCTTTGAACGTTTTTGGCCAGCGGTGTGCTAGCAGTGTTGTTGCCATAATCAAATTTTCTGAGATCAGTGCCCGTCAGGGCAAAGAAGATATTACCGCTAGTACCAGCAAAGTGCGGGCTAGAAATTGGCATACCAAAATCGCGTGTCAGATTCTTGACGATACCAGAGTTGGCGCGGTCAAGTTCCAGATATTCGACCATTTCGCCAACGGTGTGTTTGATCAGGATGAAGCGCGATCCTTGGTCCCACTCGACAATCTCGAATTTTTCGTCTTGGCCGTCTGTTGGCCGGGTAATCTTGTCACTTGGAATAGTCAAGTCCGAGAATCGAACATTCTTAGGATCAGATATATCAACCAACGTCAGCGTGAAGGGCATACTTAGATATGCCTCATGCGTCATATCATCATAAATAACGCCATCCTTGTAACGACTATTGTCGGAGTGGCGAAGCAAGAGCCATTTCTTATCTGGAGATTCACGCATTTCTACTAATCCTGCAAAGCTATTAGTTGCATCAGTGACGATACTATTAGGTATAAGTCGTGCGTAATTTAGCCAAACGACGCTACTAGGCAACATATTAACGGTTTTACTCCACGATCGATAACCTTGTTTCGACATAACTACTGTAGTTTCGCCAGTCTTGACATTACTGCGAGTCTGCGTTTTAGCTGATAATTCTTGCCCATTTATGTCAACTGTCGCACCAGTAGGGAAGGTATTAAACTGCAACAACGCTACTTGGGTCAATTGGCGACTATTCCAGTCGATACGAAATCCCATTGACCAGGCCAAACAAATCACTATGCCAAACGTGGCTAACAGTGCCATAGCGCCGTATGTAAATGACCTTATGGCAATCTGTTGCCTTCGTGTACGTCTCTTATGCATATAAAACCTTGAACGTGGTGGTTCGTGGTTATAATTATAATGGTTTGTCTCCAGAAAAGCAAGTTAGCCCCAACCTCTTGCGCTTTTTTTGTGCTTGAGTTAAAATATCTACATAGAAGAAAGTGAGGAGTCTTATATGGGGATAGTAACTATAAACGGTCGAAAGTATGATTCGGTGAGCGGATTACAGATCGACGAACCCGCAAGGGAATCAGTTGAAATACAGGTGCAAGAGTCTCCAATTATGGAAGTTGCGCCTAAACCACGTCGCCAGTCCAAGCAAGAACGCTTGGCTGAGGCAATCGCACAAGAATTTAGCGATAGCAAACTAGGTGCAGCAATCGCTCAGGAAATAGTTGCCGAACCGGTCGTACACGAAGTGCCAGAATGGCTTAATCAGTTTGCTGAGATACAGGCCAAGCCTGCCACTCAACCCGCCTGGATTAACAATTACGTATCCGGTGGCGACCCGGTTGAAATTCAGCCTATCGGCCTAGAGGCCGCCGCTCTCGAGACGAACGAGCAGCAAATCGAAGCAACCACCGAACCCACTCGTGTAATTCCACAGCACAATCGTCGCCATGCTCCTCAACACTCTCGTACTCTGAATCGTAACTTTGTTCAGAGACCATCCCACGCAACACATGTCAGTGTTACGCATCGTACCGTGGCACCAGTCGCCACGCATCCTGATGTACATCGCTTTGCTACAGAGGTTACTGATTTTGAACCAATCGCTTCCAGCTCTATTGATAGCAAAGCCGAGGACTCATTTACACCCGTCAGGACGCACAATATGGAAGAAAAACTGGCTCAACGGGAAGTCTCCAGGACCACGCAGACGTCGTCTGACCTGAAGAACGTCTTAATCAGTGAGCAAATGAGTCAACCAATCGAGCACAAATCACGTTCCAAGGCAGAAAAGAAGGCATCTCGTACTCGCCGCCGTTTTACCGCACCAACATTGGTTACCGCAGCCCTAGCTGTGCTAGTACTTGGCGGTTATTTCACATACGTCAGCATGCCATCGATCAGCGTACGAGTGGCCGCCGCCCGCGCTGGTGTCGACGCACACGCGCCTTATACGCCAAATGGTTATTCGATTGACGGACCTGTTGCTTATGCACCTGGTCGTGTCACAATTAAATACAAGGCCAACGGTGGCGGTGACGGCTATTCTTTGACACAGCAAACTAATACCTGGGGTAGGAGTGTAATAGTAGACAACCTAATCGAGAGCGACAGCTATTCGACGCTGGAAACTGGCAAAGTAACAATTTATCGTTACGGCGATAAAGCCGCCTGGGTAGACAAAGACATCTTGTTCAATTTGAGTGGCAATGAGTCACTCGGTGACGACCACATCACCCGCATAGTCGCCAGCTTATAGGTTCATGTGTTACACTGGTAAAATGGTAAAAGTACGTACCCGTTTTGCGCCCAGCCCGACTGGGTTTGCGCACATTGGAAACTTACGCACCGCGCTGTTCGCGTTTTTGGTAGCGCGACATTCTGACGGGCAATTCGTTCTGCGGCTCGAAGACACCGACAAAAATCGCGAGGTCGAAGGCGCTGACGATTACATTCTGCACGCCGTGAAAACTTTGGGTTTGAATTATGACGAGGGTCCCGACATCGGCGGACCGTTCGCGCCGTATCATCAATCCGAACGTCTGAAAGTTTATAAACTTTGGGCGCAAAAGCTGATCGACAGCGGTCGGGCTTATGCAGAAGTTTATAAACCAGAGGAAATTCAGGCTTTCCGTGATGAGGCAAGCGCCGCCAAAAAGCCGTTTTTGTATCGCAATTATCGTCCCGAAAATCCGCCCAAATGGGATGGCACGATGCCTTTACGTTTCAAATCCGATCCTAAAGATTACCAGTGGCACGACGAAATTATGGGTGACCTGTCAGCTGGGGCCGGTGCGATTGATGACTTTATTTTAATGAAATCTGACGGCTATCCGACCTATAATTTTGCCCACATTGTCGACGACGCCGAGATGGAAATCACACATGTCATTCGTGGCCAGGAATTTATCGCCAGCACGCCGAACTACTTGAATTTATACGAAGCGTTAGAGGTTGAACGTCCGATTTTGGCGCATATGCCACATATTTTGAACGAAACGGGCAATAAAAAACTCGGCAAGCGCGACGGCGCCAAGGACGCTATGGAATATTTGAAAGATGGTATTTTAGTCGAGACGCTGATCAACTTTTTGGCGTCAATGGGTTGGAACGACGGCACCGAGCAAGAAATTTTTAGTATGGACGAACTAATCGCCAAATTCACGCTGGACCGGGTAGGGCGCTCGGGCGCACGTTTCGACGAAAAACGCCTGATTTGGCTAAATTCGCAGTGGATTAAGCGTCTGGATTTGGACGAATTGTTCGAACGAGTGCAAAATTTCTGGGGTCCAGAAGGCGCCAAAGCCGACGAAGTCCGCCAAAAAGAAATCTTAGCAGTGGTACAGGAACGCCTGAAAACTTTGGCTGACTTGCCCGCACTCAGCGAATATTTCTTTACCACGCCAATACCCGATTGGACGATGGTAGACGACAACAAGCAACTCAAAAAACTGTCGCGCGATGACCAACTTGCACTCCTTTCCACTGCAAGAACGGAGCTTGCAGGACTTTCAGTTGACAATTTCAAAAACGCCGATAAACTACAGGAAACTTTGAACCAGTTGCTCGAAACTACTAACTCGAAGCCCGCGATTTTGTTCGGCATCATCCGCTACGCGCTGACTTGGGCGCCGTTTTCACCCGGATTGCCCGAAACTATGGTTTTACTCGGTCGAGATGAAACTCTGAGTCGTCTCGGAGCTGCCGTTAATTCTATGTCGCACAGTTAGTAAAATCAGCACCCACAGGAACAGCCCAATGGCGAGCGCCAGACCAGCGAACAGCACGTAACCCCCCCCCAACGAGCCGTTGCGCCTTAACACCGACCACGCCAGTAGCGCCGGCACAACCATCTGCCCAATATTTGTAAAGAAACTTAGTGCCGAAAGTAGCGTCGCCTTGTAAACGTGTTTTATTTCAGACAACAGTTTTGCGTGAAAAACGATGGTACGCACTCTTAGCCACCCCATAAATATAACTGTAACAGTAATTGCAACAGCGAGGTTAGGAGTTAATCCAATTATCGCCAGGCAACCGACTACTACCAGCAAATCAAACAGATAGAACGCCTTGGGTCGCACGCGATCAAAAATATGTATAATCAGTCCCAGCCCAGCACCGACTAGACTGCCACCGGCCTGGACTATGCCTACACCCCCCGCCAACAACCCCACGTCTTCTAGTCGTAGCTGCAGATATTCACCCGCGCCACTTGGCCAACCTAGTGAAGCCACGAAACCAAAAAACAGAAAAAGCGCAATATTGCCTAGGTTAACCACACTTTTTAGCGCTTTCATCGGCGTTTTTAATGCGTGTACCCGTGGTAAATCGGGAAATTCATAAGAGCGAACCAACAAGAATAGCGCGATTTGCGCCACAAAACCAATTAGAAACGGCAGCGGCCACCACAGCGGATAGGTCAGGGGAACTAGAGCAACCAGCACCACATTACCAAGCAGCCCCAGGCTCTGCGCCCGTCCCATTAGTTTGGAATATTCTTTGGCGCGACCCAACTTAACCATAGTGTCGTGCATCAAAGATTCCGACGTTCCGTTGCCGATAAACACATGACCGGTCATAAATAAACAAAGCCCAACAACTGCACCCCAGAAATTCGGACATATTACATACCACAGCGGGGAAGTCAGCGACAAAAGCGTACCAAGTTTCAAGGCTCGTTCATTGTCATACTTGTCCGCGAAATAGCCCGCTGGCATCTGTAAAATGACGCTAAGTAACCCAGCGATTATCGTTGTCACAGAAATTTCAGGCAGACTCAGTTGACCGATTGACACCAAGTAGACACCGAGAATAGGGAAATACACCCGCATACCCAATGGTTTTGACCAGGCATACTTGACCAAGTTCCGCTCCAAACGGCGGCGCTGATTTTTATCTAATTCGCTCATTATCGGACGATTATACCACTTGTGATATAATATTTCCATGCGCACCATCATCCCACCAGATGCAAATTCCATCCCGCCGAATGCTAAAAAGGTTTTTAGTGGTCAAATCTTTGACGTCTATCAATGGCCACAAGAAATGTTCGATGGCTCAGTAGCAACTTTTGAAATGATTGGTCGTATTGATACCGTACAGGTAATCGCCATTCGCGATGGTAAATTAGTCATAACGGAAGAACAGCAACCAAATACCAAGGCCTTTTATGGCATCCCGGGCGGTCGGCACGATCGCGAAGACGAGACCGAGTTACAGGCTGCCCAGCGCGAACTACTCGAGGAAACTGGTCTGCGTTTTAAAACTTGGAAATTGGTTAAAGTTTTCAATCCGATTATGGACACCAAAAAGATCGACTGGTTAATTTACGTCTTCGTGGCAACGGATTTTATCGACGAGACCGAGCCTCAACCCGACGCCGGTGAAAAGATATCTGTGCATTATATGGATTTTGATGAGTATATTAATACCGGTCCGAAACGCGGCAGCAATCATACTATTGATAGACTATTCAAACAGGCCGGTAACATAGACGGAATTCTTAATTTACCAGAATATAAAGTTTAGTCAGTTACAGCTGGCGACACTACCATCGCAGAGCCAGCTTGTTGGGCTTCTATTTGTTTAACCAATTGGTCGCGCAGGGCAGGCGACAGAGCGTGTTTATCATGATAAGCAGTAGGTAGTGCGTGACCAAGTGCTAATGCAGTCAGATACGCCACGCTATCCTCAATATAGTCTATAACTTGGACAACGCCGCCTACACTACTACTGGATGATATTAAATCCATACTACCATTATATCACAAGCGCAATAAAAAGTCAATATGGAAAAGGCGCACCAGATACGCTACAATGTTTGACATGAGCACTTTAGCGCACCCCGATGGTAGACGACGACCAGGTCTTACAATGAAAAAGAGTTGGTTCAAGAGACACCGACGACCAGTGATTATAATTGCCGCGGTCGTTGTGGTGGTGGCAGCTGCTGCTCTATTCTTTTTATTTGGCAAGAAAGCCGAAACCGAGCAAGCCGTAGTACCAGAGGCAGTCGAGCCAGCACATTATTACTCGCCATTAACCGGTCGCGAAACCACCGAAAAGAAAACTTCCGCGCCAGTTTTGGCGGTTATGATCGAGAACTCGCCCGATGCCCGCCCGCAATCTGGCTTAACAGACGCTGGTGTGATCTTCGAGGCCATTGCCGAAGGTGGCATTACGCGCTTCGTCGTGCTATTCCAAGAAACCGAACCAACGCTGGTTGGACCCGTCCGTAGCGTACGACCATATTATCTTGACTGGGCAGCCGCCTTTGACCCCGGCATAGCCCACGTCGGTGGCAGCGAAGAAGCCGTAAAGATGGCACGGAGCGGTGATTATGGCGTTGATTTGGACCAATTCTTTAACGATTCGGCGTTTTGGCGGAGCAAGGAT
>LSPZ01000065.1_pt1 | contig 20621 bp, 20 predicted proteins | sample 651281 | NCBI WGS metagenome assembly LSPZ01 (sample SAMN04438313, study PRJNA306036) | termite gut metagenome | isolation source: viral DNA filtered from gut of termites from termite colony 2 | host: Coptotermes formosanus | place: USA: New Orleans, Hayne Blvd. | collected 2013-06-18
CCCGAGAACGGTTGAAATAACGATGGAAATAAAAGATTTATTTGGAACTATGGTGATGTCAATGGGCGGAAATAATCCTGATAATCGAATTTTTTATAATAAAAATACAATGCTACGCGATTATCTTAATGTACTTGGAGGAGTAGACGCATTCTCTTCATCGTATTTTTCGTCACGTATTAAAAACGCATTTAAGAATTCGGTATTTAGTTGGCAACGCTTTTTTGATTCACGTACATTTTTTGCAGGTCTTGCTATGAATCCGGTTTTAGCACCGGCTGCTAAAATTAGAAACGTTGTTCGCGGATGGTTCTAGAATGGTTGATAGATTTGATAATTATGAATATGTCAATAACCTTGCATCGGAGTTAAAACTAAAAGAAAGTGACATAGAAACGTTTTTAAAAAAATATCAATTGTATGCACAAAATGTATACTGTATTCCAATTACAGTACACGCTGCCCCAACTCCTTATTCTCCACTGCGAGTTAATTATGTAACCGGAAGAGTTTATGTACCAAATAAGAAAAAGCTAGTAAATCATATTAGAAAACTTATATTACAAGAACTCGGACCAGACCAATTTAAGAATGAATATTTCCCACGATTTCAAGAAACAATTTTAAAATCGTCATTATATTTACCAACCCCAAAATCATTTACAAGAGAATGTAAATATGTCGCAGAACTTAAATTATTACGCCCTGTTGTAACACCGGATCTTGATAATGTGCTCAAAATTATTAATGATGCAGTAAAAGATTTTGTTATATATGATGATGCACAAATTGTATCGAATGTAACTGAAAAATTTTATTCAACAACACCGCGTATGGAAATCGAGATTATATATAATGCATCGGTTGTCTCACCAATTCATCAAAAAACAATAGGAGCAAGGAAGCACAGATGGACAGAACTACTACAATCGGAGAATCCCCCCGCAATCGTGTCACTATTGCACAAGTATACCAATACATAAATAATAGTTATACGACATGGATACACAGAGATTACGGATTTTATACGGTTGCAGATGATATAGTTGCTAGTGTTACATCTGGAAGGTTCAATCCGTATAAATATATTTCAAATATTGGAAAAGAATCGTCGCAAATTGACGATCATATTATACATTATACGATTCCGTTTAAACCAACGGTTAAATTATATCGATTAATCGGTTGGGAACCACATACTGAACCAACTTATCAATTATTAATGAACGCTACAGATGTAGCAAATTTTGATATTACTCAAAATGCTATCGGAATTGTACACAAAGCATTATCAATATTTGATCCAAAATTCGAAAATGATACTGGACGGACAGAATATCATCGTATTATTGATACATATTTGCAACAAAAGATATTTGTTTCTCCAGATGTTATTAATCGAAAATTTTATCTTATTATTAAAAAATAATAGGAGTTTATATGAATATTATACAAGCAATTATTAATTTTTTATTGTCAATATTTAAAATGAAACATGGATCTTCTGATATTACAACAGAAGAAAAATCACCTGGTGTTGATAATACAACATCAGAAATTCAATTTGAAAAACCTAAGGAGGTTAATCAAATGTCAATTATAGAACGTTTAGGACAAGTTACAAGTTTACTTCCAGAGTTTACTACTAAAACTGGAATCCCTATTAATCAAGAATTAATTCCGTTAGGACATCCAAATCGTCCTGGAACTAAATTATCAAAGTTTCAAGCAATAGTTATTCATTATACGGCGAATGAAAATCCTGGAGCCACTGATCAAGCAAATGCGAAATATTTTAGACGTAGTGCCGAAAAGGGCCCCGTTTGGGATTCATCTAAGAAGTGTATTATTACCGATTGGATAGAGGCTCAAACAATAAAAGAACAAAAGGTGTCCGATGGTAGTATGCGAACAATAGGTACACCATTTAGATATGGATCCACTCAAATATTATTTGATGATAATAGCGGTTCTATTACTATTCCGTTTGATGAAGTTGGGTGGGGAGCTGGAGATCGTGCTATGCCATATGATAATATATGGTTAGGTCAACAAAAGCTTGCGAAAAATATTTTCAACAATTCTCAGAATTATCGAACTCTTAATATCGAATTGTGTAATAATGATATTATAAAAAATTCAACCGCAGATTGGGATCAGACTGTTTCTAATAGTAATAAGTTTGTTAACTGGATTATTAAAACACTTGGTGTAACAGTAAATATTCAAGGATCTTTAGATCCTCAGAATTTTACAGGCCCTCTTTTGGATGAACAAATATTGCTAGTAAGACATCATGATATTACTGGTAAAATGTGTCCTAAACCATTTATTGATAATAAAGAAGCGTGGGAACAATATGTTCGTACCGCAGCAGCTTGTTAAATGGGTTGGTGTTATACTTCTTGTCATATGGCAACTTCCACAAATACTCATCGGATTTTTATTCATGCTTGTTATTAAAGATTCCGATGTTGTAGAAACAAAAATGTTTCAAAGGCATACAATTATTTATGCAAAAAATCTAAGATGCACGACATGTTTTGGTATTGTTTCTGTTATAGATGCGTCTAAAATCGATGATCGTATAATATTCGATAAGATGGAAAAATATCATCATGTATCAGAATGGCTAGGACCAGTATATTGTATACCGGTAATCATCTATACGCTATTTTCGTGTATCCATAGGTGACCGTATTCCTACTAGCTCTTGCTAGTAGGAGTTTTTATCAGAATTTAAAACATATTTATAAAGATATGAATATAAGGAGGATGTGGCGATGCCATTAATTGATCCAATTATAGCCGGCTCAAAAGTTGAAAGCGAATCGCTAAACCAATACAGCGCATCGTCGCTGGACGAACTTATTAAAATGTGTGGTTCAGGATATCGAACGTCTCCAATGATGAAAATTGTTGGATTATTTCTTGAAACAATTATGATTCAAAAAACTGTCGAACGTGACAAAATGCCACAATATCATATTTCAAATGCATTTTATTCAGTAGAACGCAATTTTAAACAATATGCATCTCCTGATATTTTAAAAATGTCTCAGAAGTATATTGAAATATTTAATATCGATCCATCAGATAAACAGATGACATTTGCTCCAGCAATTGTTACACAATTTTCCGGAATGGATATGTCGAATATTTTAAATGTAATATATTCGACATTTTTTGCGGGATTTACTAGAGCGATGTCTGATGTAAAATATACAAAAGATCAGCTTATGGCGAATGACCTTGTAAAGCAAGCGTATCTCGATATAAAATCTACACCGTTAACAGAAACAGTCGACTCAAAAACTGAAATATATAGAATAGTTTCTGCACTGACGGAGATTTCAAGAATTATTTCTTATGACAAGACGCAACTTACATTTCATAAAACGCTTACTGTTGATGCATCGATGCCTCGATATAATTCGTATATATTTTTAAATGTATTCGATGACATGTTTAGTACATGGTTATATGGTTACCGGTTTAATCGGTGTGGATATACCACAGGTTCAAAATTTGGTATGATAGCAACGTTTACTAATATTTTGGCATTATATCTTATTATCGTATCAAAATCGTTATTTGGAAACACAATCATTAGTGATTATGTGTCTGATAAACCATGGAAACCAACTATTACAAAAGCGGTTAATGATAGTATCGACACTGTTAAAAATAGACCTAATGGAGAAAATTTCAGCGACTGCGCTCCTTGTGATAATTCGAATAGTTATGTCGAATCATCGTTACAAGATCCTCAAGTTGCTGGGTTTCTTACATGTGTTGCATTATATACTCGTCTCTGTGAATTTCTTACAGAAATTACATCGGTACGAAATGACGATGATTGGTTGTTTAAAAACTTGGAGAATATAGTACTTCCTCAACATGAACCTCTTCTTAAGTTTTTAAAAGATGCTATTGATCATTTTGCAACAGTTCGTGAAGATAAGAAATTTAAATTTTCTGGCGAAGCAATGCGTACGTATCTTAACAATATTTACGGTCTTCTTAAAAAGTCATCTCTTATTGCTTCGATATGTCCCGCACATCTTTCGCTTGAACCAACACTTGATATATTTAATATGTCATCATATTCATCTGTTCCAATATATCATGGTAAAGGCATTGTAAAAATTATGGACATTATAAAACAGTGTCGTATTAACGATTCTGACGGTTCATATACAAATTTTATCACCTTCACACCATCAAGTTGGCCATATGATAAAATAGTATCAATGCTATCTCTATATTTTCGCAACGAATTTGACGGAGACGGGTTTTCGTTACATGACGAATATCGTACAAATACAATTGCGAATGAAAAACACACGTTTGCATTATGCGACACATCTATGCTTGGTATCGTTTCGGCACTTGCCAGCAATCCAAAATTAATATATAATACACCATTTAAAAATATAATTGTAAATGGTATTGTTGATAATATGATGCTTACACTTCTTAATGCACATTTTAAAGAAGATGCGTGTATGCCATTACAACTTAATGCCGTATCGACGATTATTGCGTGGATATCTGCTTTAAGTGCAGGGTTTTCGTCATTTATTGCCGATATGAAGGATCGTGAAACTATCAACAATTGTTATTTTTCACAGTCTGGAAGCACTATATTATTAAATCTTATTAATACCAGTGTAAAAATATCGTATCGTTCAACACATTTACCACAATTTCAATTCAGAAAAGCTGCTATTATTGAAAATAAAGTTTACGATTCGGTAAGTGATTTAAATAAGCGTGCGAAAGAAGACCTTATCGAGATTACCAATCGTGCGAATAAAATTGACAATCAGGTGGCAACTGTTACTCCTAACCGATATAAAAATCTTATTGAATATATTGGAAAAGCGTTGCTTAATAATTGCGTTCATGCTGAATATATGGTATTTGTATTATTACAGTTATACAACGATGATATGCGTACGTCACTTGGATTTAAAGATATTTACCGTAATGTATCCGATGTACAACCGTTTAGAGACGTTGTTAAAGTATTAATGCGCGAAATGGGATCGAGAGATAACCCGTTATATGCATTATTCCAAAACCCTCTTGAAATGTGGGAAACTCGATTATTATCAAAAGATATATCGACCGATGGAATTGATACATCGGAGTCTCAAAAGAAACTTGAACCAATACTTGAACCGGTAATATTCATTACAATATTACAACGAATTGTATTTACAGACGAGTTTAATAAACAAGTCAACGCAAAACGATCGAAAGCATATTTTTCATCAATGAGCGAAACCATTTCTAAAGTTGGTGAAAATCGTGTAGTAAATAGTGCTGCAGATCGCGCGTATAACGAAACGTCGAGAATACGCGGGATTTCGAGTTCAGGCCAACAATCGACAGTTATTATGAATGATATAAATGAAGCAGTTGCTACAGTAGAAACAACCGTTAGTAATGTCTTAAATGAAGGAGATTGGTTTGTTCGTAATCAAGAAAAATTAATCCCAGGAAGCATACTTTCAAAAGTTACTACTGTAACACAGGAGAGTAACACATGATACATCTTGATTATACTATTTTTGAATCACATGAATATATACCTATTGGAGTAACTGACGAATATCATTTATTAAAAATATATCCAAAAGTTGCTATCGAACATGTTGAAGACGCTTCGGCTGTTTCAACTGGTCCATATGCAGGAGTCGGGTACAATCCGCTTGAAGAATCTCACAATAATCCTCCCGATACTATTCCTACAACAAAATCAGACTCCCCCGTATCATTTGAAGCGAATGCTCAAACGCGAAATGCTTCTGGAAGTGAACCTACTAAAACAGGGCTCGCTGGTTTAAAACAGAGTGTGCAAAATACTGCAGAGAAAGTGTCTGGAGATACCAATAGTTTAAAACGCAATATTAGCAATTTTATGAAAGATCCGAAAACGCAAGCGGCTGTAAAAACAATGAAACAAACTGCCGGTAAAGTTCAAGATTTTGCAAAATCATCTGTTGCTAAAGTAAACGGAATGCCAGAAGCAACACAAGCAAAAATGATTAATGAAAAAATCATTAGTGCAAAAGAAGAACCTCGTACTCTTGCTGATAATTTGAAGCAAGGTATGAAAGCAGCCGGTAAAGGCCTTGCTATTGCCGGACTTGCAATGGTAAGCCTCCCGGTTGCCGCTGCCGCTATCGTTGCAGATAAAGCAATTAATTCAAAAACAAAAGCGGCCGCCGCTGAAGAACTTCAAGGTCAAATGATTCATCTTGATGCACAGATTCAAAAAGCAGATCAAGATGGAGATTATGATAAAAAAGCCGATTTATTAGTGGCGAAACGAACAGCTATGCAAGCACATGCAAAATTGAAATACGGACTTAAACGTAGAATCGATAAAGTTCTCGAATAAGGAGGACATGAATATAATGGCAATACGATTTTCATCATTATCTAATCAAATGAAACCAATATCATTTTTTAATCCTATAACACAAAATTTAGCACACGAAAGTGTGATTTTATCGAAAAAAATTACCTTGGAAGCAGATAATGCTGAAAACGGCGTAGAAAATTCGCAACAAAATAATAATACAGAAAATACAGGAGGGTCTCTTGATGAAGCGTTAAACGAAGTTCGTGAAGAACGAAATGATGCCGGAGAAGGAGAACCTTCTGGAAATACCGGTGGAGCAGAGCCTGGTGGTACATCCGATACTGATCCTGGGAGCCAGGATGTAAGTGAGGGTGATGGAACTGATTCATCTCAATCATCCAGTGACGACTCTTCTGGTGATGGCGAACAAAAGTTGCCAGTAACCGGAAGTGTTAATCGAAAATTATCATTGTATACCGAATGTAACCGAATTTTATCGGTACTCAAAACGTCTGTTGATTCTCTGGAGGATGCAAACTCAGAGAATACCGAGATTAAATCTTGTGTCGCCCAACTACAGAAGATTTATGAAGACGGAAAGCTTATTGTATCTAAGTTCGAGGATTATTCCGACGCGGACATTATGATACATCTTGAATTATTGAAGGAACGAAGTTCATTGGTAATCAAGAAATTGGAACGGCTTAATTCTAAGCCACAATCACAATAAACCACCATTATTTTGTACAAGGAGAAGTAAGATGTTACAGATATCTTCTATCAGTTATCAAAACAAAGAAATTCCGAAACCACGCAATCATCCCTTTAATAGCCGTATGACTACCGCCATGGAATCATTCGCTGAACGTGGCATTGGTATCGGAACAAAACATGGTATTATGTCGGTGTTTGAAGATGCCAATGAATATGCTCGTTACAAAGAAGAGATGTTCGGTGATATTTCGAACGAAGAAACAAAGCTTGTCCTGAACGAATTGCTCGATCGGGATCGGAATCTGGTACTTTCCGGGGATGATATATCCGACGAATCCGGTTCCGTTGGTAATGTGACTACGTTTGCGTATCTCAATGGTCCGGTTCTTCGTGCTATTTGGGCGCGTTGTATCGTTCCGGCTCTTATGCGCGTTGTTGCGTTGAAACAGCCTACCTATACCCTCACTTTTGATCTTCCCTATATCGTAGACGGTTCTACTCGGAAAGATCTCCCTTATTCGATGGTCGATGATGACACCGGTGTCGTAGTTGGTTTAAGGAAACTTATTCCGCTTAACGCTGCTGATGCCAATCTTGTTCCAACCGATGGGACTATTGCGTTTACCGACAGCGAGGCAAAGGGTAATTTGATCGAGCTTTCACTCGTCAATCCCTCCCCGGCTCTTTCTAAATATGATGGTCGTGCGGTTGATCGCCGTATTACTATCAAGAATATCAAATTTATCAATGCATCGAATGCAACGGAAACGTATCCTATGACGCTTACGCCTTCAAGCAAAAGCGGTAAGGCGGGGGATGTAGTATTTACTACCGAATTCCCAACCAAAAACACCACGGCTGATGAACCATCGACATTTGTATGTATGATGGATCTTTCTTCCGGAAGGTTCCGTGCATTTGCGTCTCCCGATATTAAATCGTTCGAATTTGAAGCATACTTGTCTCCTGAAGATAACCGCACTCCGGTACAGCTCAAGCAGGAACAGCACTCCATGGAAGTGATGATTGGTGCTGGGCAGCACATCATGATTGACACCCCCGTTGAATTGCTCCAGGAATTTCCGACGAGCCATCAGGGAAGCGATTATGTAGTTGCTCTTACCGATATCGCCTCCGAAACGTATGCCGGTAATATGAACGTCGAAATGCTCCAATTCTTCAAGAAGAGCATCGCGATGCCCAGTTCTGCTGCATATGTACCACAGGCAGTGCTCCGTGGTATGAATATCCCCGATGCTGAATTTGATATCAGGATTGCCCATGGTGAGAATCCCTCTGCATGGACTGATCAGATGCTCAAGAAATGTATCAGCTATTACATTAACGAAATTCGCAGCCTTTCTCGTATCGAGGATGGTAATTGGAATATCGTCGGCCATGCCAACAATGTTATGTTTATCCCCGATTTCAAAACCGAAGGATTTGCACAGCTTAACGGTGATGGTGATGATAAGAGAGACGATGTATACGGCTTTAAAGTCGGTTATACATTTGGCTTTACTACCAATGTCATCAACGGTAACGTTCGCTGCCTTTACACCCCTGAAATCAAGAAAACCACGGGTCTTATATCGTTCTTCTCTTCGAGTGACGACAAACGCCCCACCTACTTGTTTCATCCCTTCTCGTATGTGACGACTCGGGGATACATGAATCCGAATAATAACCTGATCCCTTCGATCATGGTTACTAAGCGCCATACCTTCCAGGAATTCGTGCCGAATGCATTCATTCTGCAACTGAATAACAACGATGGTACTCAGTTTACGTCTCCGAGAGGCATCGTGTCTCCGACTGCGTAAGCCGAAAACGCGTAAAACAAAAAATATCCTACACCCATATGGGTGTAGGATTTATTATCGATCGATTACTACAATTTTTTCGTGAGAGGTGATATGATATTGATGCTCCCGTTTAGCAGAAAGTACATCATCTACCCATTTATTATATTTATTACATTTACTATCTATAATAAATACATATCTCTTACATGTATATGTATCTAATATTATATCTATCCATTCTTCTGCAGTATATTTAGATATAATAGGAATATTATTAATACTATCATACCATATCTCTATATCCTTATATGGAGGACATGTTAATATACATGGATATGTAGATGGAATATCTTGGAGGATATCTTGTTGTTTAACAGTAGCGTTTAAAATAATATCATGATCTTTAAACCATTTAATCATAGTATTTGATTCTTGAACTACGGTAGCATTAATATCTTGTCCAATATATCTTTTACCAAGGCTACAGATACCAAGTAATCTACCTCCAAATCCAGAGAATGGATCGAATATAGTATCGAATTCGGATAAATATTTCATAGCAATTAATCGTGCACGAGACGGAGAGAATACGGTAATCTTACGAGCAATCTCGGATGTACTAAATCCTTGAAGTATACGATATGGTTGATGTATATCTGCATATATAAACCGGTTTCTAAGACATTTAAGTATTAAATCTCGTTCACCATTTTCATCTGTGTGATACCATGCTTCATATGGAGACAATTTATTTTTAATATGTGCTTTAAATATGGATGGATAAAAATAATTTACAATCTTGTTTCCAAGTTGAGAATGTAAAGAAATTCGTTTTTCGTAATTTTGATGTTTATAATTTCGATTTTGTTTATCTTCAATAAATCCGTATTTTGAGAGTTCTGAATATGTAAATAAGATATCTTTATCAGAATAAAAATCTTTATATTCCGGAATGTCTCTCGGGACAATCTTTTCATTATGATACATTTGCATAATATATTGTTCATAGTCAATATTTAAGCACGCAGATAGTTCTGAAATCATGGTATCGATATTAGTATCGTGAATAATAAAATATTTTACACCTTCTGGAATAGTCTGGAATCGTAAATTATCTCGAAATTCATCCGAATATTCTCCATCATAATCAGGATATCCTCCGTGATGACGTTCACTATCATATTCGATTACTACTATAAGTTCATCGCGATCGGTTACAATAACACCATCCCATGTATGATTTAATTTTTGATCTTTGGAAAAAGTTATACAATATTTCTTAGCAATCTCTTCTGTTTCAGGATTATCAAGATCATTATATATTAATTTACAACCGGTGTTTCGTAATACTCCATCGGTTAATGCATATCGTATAGTTCTTAAAAGTTTTTGTTCAATTTTAGAAGTTCCTTTGGTATGTAATATTTGTGGTTCTGGAGTATTATAATTTCTCATACATCCTTCTATTCGTTTTTCGTGAAAGTCGGGTAATTGAAACGGAGATTTAATACCTCCATGATTTTGCATATGAGTTGCTTCACGTTTTTGCTGTGTTTCTTTTGATCGTAGTTTCTCCTGATTAACAGGAAGCAATGCTACATTTCGAACGTTAAATCGCTGTTCTGTAGTATCCATTGCTTTTTCATATAATTCCGGAGATTCAAATGTATATGCATATCCAGTGTTTTGTTTTTGTGTTTCTGCCCGTTTTTCTTTTACTTCAGGAATTTGCATTACGCTTCCAACACCGTGATTTTTAATATTTGTTTCGATAGTTTTATTAATAACATCAGGATGCTGATGTACATTTTCTACACTATACTTACAAAGATTTGTTCTTATACGTTTAGCATTTAAATCTTTAAGCCATTGTTTTGCTTGTTCTTCACCATATTTTTCGACTATATCTTGAGCATGCATACACGTTGTACATAATGTATCCGGACGTCCTCGTGCTTGACGACGTTTAATATTTCGCGAAGTAATGATAAATTGTGTACCACATTTAGTACAAGTTCTTTCAAAAGTTTTATATTTATTATGGTTCACAATATTCTCCTATAATATCATTATATATAATTATAACTCAACATAATGTTTGTAAAAATACAAAAAATAAAGCACTGCGATTGCAGTGCTTTATATATCATCTTCTTGATGATAAAATTGTTGGAATTAATTCTCCCATTACACCTCCTACCGCGCTTACAATAGGGCGTACACCTTGAGATGGGAAAAATCCTCGTTCTTTAATTTTAACAAATACATCATCAACGGTAATATACTGTAAAATATCAATGTTGTGTTGTTGTTTAGATATTGTTGCATATTTATTTAACTCATTATAAATGATATGTTTATAATCATTTTCAGTAAGAGCAGGCATTGTAATAAAATTGCTTCCAAATCGTGATACTTGTTCTGGAGTAAAAATTCGAAACAATTCGTTACGAATATCTGTTGTGGTAATACGAGATACATGATTCACTAATGTATCACAAGTAATATCTTTTTCCGCAGTGTTTGGTGGAATAAATAATCGATCGAGATTTCCATTTACAATAATAAGTAATCGTTTATATACAAAGTCATCATCGGTGATCGAGTTAAGATTACTAAACATTTTTCGATATTTATATTCTAAGAATTCGAGTGCAATTACATCATTTAATGAATTTGCGAATGCACGCATTTGATTTTGATACCCAATAGCGGTGTTTACTTCTTGATAATCCTTCATTACTCGGTCATACGGTTGATTACGAAATTTGCTTTCCCATAATCCTTTAATATCTTCAGAATCGATAAATTCTGATAACACCATTCCCGGTAGCGAGAAAGAATTCATTATAGCATCAATTTGTTGTTGTATCGAAAATGGTGCGTTACTTTGTATCGACGCGACAGGATTTCCATATTGATCAACCGTTGATTGTTGCTCTTGTAATGACGAAGGTTGTAAATTTTCAGTTATCAATTTTTGTTGTAAACTTTCGATAACCGGAATGCGACGCTTAATATTTTCTCGAGTAGCGTTAATATACGTTTCCAGCATGTCAATCTTTTCATTTACGGAGAAAAGTCTTCCATTCGATAATAATGACCATAATCCATTTAAATGATGATGTTGATTTTGGTCAGATACAATACCGTTTTGAAATATTAATGGTAATTTTTGTATCTCATCGATGAGCAAAATACCTTGAGTATTATATTTAATACCGGCATCGCGTAACGTTGATTGAATTGAATATGATATCTTATTCGGGCTTGATATATCAATATTACAAAACGTTGAACCCATATTCAATGCTTTTACTAATTGATGTATCAATTCTGTTTTTCCTGTTCCGGTAAGTCCATAAATAGATATGATAATTGGGCGAAATAAATAATCCGGAAAACAATACCAAATTCGAATTTTTTCGATTAATGTGTCGATTGCGCTATCAATACCAATAAACCGTGTTTTAAGATACGATTGCACAGATTTGAGTTCTATCTCTCGTTGTGTTTCAGTCATTAAGTATTTACCTCCATCTAAATCGAGTTAACATTTGCATGCACATATTCATCTCTGTGTGTTTTAACATATGATGCTATCGGTGGTTCATGTGTTTGTTCACAAAATTTATCACATTTATAAGTGTTAATTTTATTTCTCTCTATAGTATATGGACAAATTCCGGTTGTAAGATTTCCGAATACTCTTTTATGTGTAAGAGAACCACAATGTTTCATGTATAAACAGTCAAACGATGGAAATAATCTATTGGTATAGTTTGTCTTAAGATACGCACAATTGTGACAAACAATAATTGCATTATCAGATTTACTAAAATGCGTTGCACTAAAGAATGCGTGACGAGCGTTTCTACGATGCTTACTCATGATTAACTCTCCGAGAATTGTTACTGTATTCTTCTTGCATCATATACAATGCGTGAATGAGATCCGGAATCATATGATATGGAAGTGTGAATTCTTTATCATAAGCATAGGTATTAGATATTTTAATTTCATTAAGATTTATTTTAGAATTTTGTAATACAATTTTATCTCTCGATTCATTAATATCTCGAATATATAAGTAATAATCATGAGACGTTTTGTGTTCATGGATATCAAAATTGCTTCCAAGTATTTGTGTTTGATCGATACCAAACTTTTCTGTTTTTGTATAATATTGTCGATATGTTGGTGTTTGATATACTTTATATACGATATTACGAACTTTGAATTTGTGAAAAACATATTTGATATAATTGATAATGTTTTTAAACATATAAATCTCCTTTACAGTAATTATATATAATTAAGAATCAATATGAATTTTTTAAAAACATTATAATAAATAAAAGGAGTATTAACATATTATGTTAAATGAAGTATGGGCGGTTGATTTTGATGGAACTTTGGTGAAAGAATATCCTGGAAAGTTTATTGTTAATATAAACAAATTTGAAGAAACAGAATATGGAGCAGTACAAACATGTATTGATGCTCAAAAATTTGGAGTTAAAATTATATTGTGGACATGCAGAGACGGTCCCGCTCTTACTCCAGCAGTTGAATATTTATTACAGCAAGGATTTACCCCGGATGCCGTAAATAAAAATATAGTTAAATTTGCACCAATTATGTCTGCAAAAGTGTTCGCAAACAGGTATTTCGATAATCGAAGTTTTCCAGAGTTTACTTCATGGAGAAATGTACGCGAAACGCTGCTTGCTGATTATTATAAAGATCATTTATTTTTACCACCAGTCAAACGATAATGAAGGAGCATGAAATATGATTAATACTATATTATCTAAAAAAGATACATTATCATTACAATTATCAGTACTCGGATTTGAAGATTCCGAAATTAATGATGCGTTTATAATTCAAAATGAGGCTGTATATAGTATATCCGAGCATTATTCTAAAAATATATATGTATGTCTTTATTCTCCAAAACATAGTACTAAAATTACTGGTATGCTAGCACCTGCTATACAAAAAATTACAAAATCTGATTTATCACATGCTTCATGGAGCATAGAGTCTTCTGGTAGTTTTCATAGCATGGCCAGTCCAGGAAAAATAATTGAAAATCTTAATTCTTTTGAAAATATATCGGCTGATAAGGCTGATTACAGTGTATATAAAATACCGGTAACAGAGGTTGAATTTTCCAGGGCACATTCATTATGGATACAAGAATTTGAAAATATTCATTATTCAGTTTCAACACTACTGAAAATGGGTGTAAAGCTATTGTTCGGAAAATCTCCAGAAGAATTGTTTAAAGGGTTTAACGACTCGGATATTAATCAAAATAAAATGGTGTGTTCTACATATGTCATTGCATCGATCTGTTTATCCGCTCCACGATATATTCAATGGTTTCGGAATAATAATTTTTCATTGAATGCAATATCCCCTTCAAATATTATAAAAATTCCTAATATTCATTTTTTATTTTCTGGAAATTTAGTATTTCCATTTGATCGTTGGAAACAACTTTTTGAAAAAAAATGGGGACCTCTCCCGAATTAATTATATCATACACAGTGCCTATATAGGCACTGTGTTATGTTTATTTATTAAAATTAACAATATAGTTACAAATTTTTTCACAAATTGAAAGAGATATACTATCAATTGTTTCATGAATACGATCGTGTATTTTGCGTATCGCGTTATTCGTTTGATCATATTTAACGCGCCGAATTGGTTCAATCATTTTTTTCGCGATGAGAAAACATTGTCGCGCACTAAAATATCTGTTATATAAAACAGGGTATATGTGATTAAAGTTCAAGAAATGAATATCAGTTTTACAAATATCCGTGTATAATTTTTCAACAATACGTTGTGATAACGTTTGTACATCAAGACCGTCTTGTATTCGATTTTTTGAACGGACCATGTCAAGAAATATTTTACTGTTTGTTTTATCAAATACCACATATGGTATATTATGAAACGTTTCAAGTAGAGTGATAAGTTTTTCTTTACAATCTTTAGTATATATTTGTGAAAATGTTATTTCCCACGCATCACTAATATTTGGAAATTCGTTGTTAGTTAACATAGTATCAAGGATGTCTTCATTATATGATGAATGATTTCTGTGTAATGTGGTCACAGAATGCATAATGTCATATATTATTAAGCTCAATAAAAACCGATCCACCAATACAACATCGTAATCATTTTGCAACAGTTTTATTTGATCAATTGCTGCGTGTTTATCATATATTTGCAGTCGACTAAACTCTGCTACAAATTCCGGATCTTTAAAACGAGAGGGATGTTCATTATTCAGCATACGATAAATTTCTTTACCATATACGCTTCCAGTTTCTCCTGTATAATCAGGAAATTTTGCAATAGTAACATTAAGATTATATGTATTTGTTAAGTGATTTTTTACTAATTGTATCATTGTTGATTTCCCGGAATTATCCGCTCCTTCAAATGCAACAATTAATCCCATTATATATCCTCCTTAAGTATTGGATATGTTTCATCTATACACGTTGTGCAAACATTGCGAATTTCTTCAATAATATTATCAGATTTATCATTTTTGATATGATAATATTCGTATATATCATTACAGAGTTGTAATGTAAAATTTTCTAACTCTTTTGAAAAATTATTTTCAAGAGAAAGTCTGAAATTATAATATATGATATTAAATAATACCATATATTTACACAATATAAGACCAGGTTTGTGATTAATAAGCACGAGTAATTGATTCGATATATTTCTCTATTGTCATATGATGTAACAAATTCAATCGATATGTAGTAAATAAGAATGCCGAACCAGCGGATTCTGCATAAGTCAATTCTCCAGATCGTAATACTTGATAGAGAAAAGGATTGGTTATTCCGAATACCGGATTTATTTTATGTAAAATATTAAAATTAGTAATACATATTCCAACCGCATTTTCAAAGATACTTCGTATGGTATGTATTGTTTTAATATCACTATTTTCCATCACCACATTTCCTTTAATTGGAGGCTGTTGATAATCGGGATATTAAGATGCTTCGCCTTTTTCTTCTTAGAAGACATATCAATGGTATCAGAAACAACAAAATCAACTTTATTGTTTACAATTTCAGTATATGTCCCACCAGCTTCCCGAATTTTTGCATATACATCTTTTCTCGACATTCCTTCGATCGGTCCAGTTATAACAAAAACTTTCTTTGCAAGTTTTCCTGATTGTGTTGCAAATTTAAACCGCATAAGTGGAATTAATTGTATAATAAGATCGTGATGATATTTTATTCCTTCACATACCGCATTCGCAATACTATCACCAATACCACGTATAGTAATAATATCATTATATGTAAGTCTCAAAAATTCATGAATTGATGTAATATGTAACGAATTGACAATAAGTTCAACGATTGTTTCTCCAACATCGGTAATATCAAGACCGGCTATAAATTTTGATATTGACGTGTTACGCCCTACGGTTTGTATTTGATTTACGATTTTAGTTGCATTTGCAATACCAATATCAGTATTTTCAACAATAAGTTCTGGAGTCATATCATATAATTCTGCAATTGACATTGCAACCCCTTCTCCAATAATTCCGCGAAGACTCATATTTCCGATATGTTGAATTTTATGTACATCAATCCATTTTGACATTTGGTGTATTAATACTTCTGGACATTTTTTATTTGGACAGTATAATTCTGAAGGAGTGTATACTAAATCTTGCATACAATATGGACAGAATGTTGGTGGAATAAATTTATCTTTTTTATTTACTTTATCAAAATTATGAGAACGAATTATCTTTGGAATAATCTCCCCGCCTTTTTGTACATGAACGGTTGTTCCTTTATGTAAATTAAATGATTCAAATATACGTGGATTTGAAAGACTAGCCCGTTCGACAGTTGTACCATTTAATTGAATAGGCTTAAATACTGCTACAGGAGTACGTGTTCTTCCAGATATATACCATTCAACATTAAGCATTTCGGAGATACCAATTTCAAGATCAAACTTGAATGCGATTTGTCGTTTTGGTCTATCAAGTAATGAATCATCGATGTGGATAGTATTATGCTTTATAACCACCCCGTCATAATTATAATCAGAGGATCTCTCGCTTCCTCTCGCATTCATGAAGTCGTCTCGTATTGTACAAATTGTACTATATGCAATTTTGTTAGCATCCGATACATTCCCGTTTACTGTTATTACAGAATATTTAGGAACACAAAATCCATTGTCGGTTAAATAATCTAATTTTGATTCCTCTGTTCCGGGATTTGCGAATGGTGGATATAAATCGTATGCAATAAATCTGAGATCTTCACATCCTTTACCATCCTTTCGTTTCATGAGACCCGCGGTCATATTTCGAGGGTTTGCATTTTCATTAATATATTTTTTATCGAATATTGAGTTTGGTAATACAATTTCGCCACGAATCGCAAGCGTATTTTTAGATTTAAGCGTATGTGGGATACTCGGAACTTTTTTCATATTAGAAGTGATTTCGTCCCCAATAACACCGTCTCCGCGAGTAACTGCATAACATAATACACCATTTTGATATTGTAATTCGAGACTCGAGCCATCAATTTTTTCTTGAGCAATATATGAAGAATCACGCTGAGACTTAAACCATCCCCAAAATTCTGCTTTATCGGACGCCTTATATTGGCTTCCCATATGAATAACGTGTTTCATTTTTCGATATCCTTTAGTTCCATCTTTTCCGATTTCTTTTAAGATTGAACTTGTTGGATGTAATTTTGTAAGTTCGTTTTCGAGCGCATCATATTCAGCATCGGTAATTTCTTCATTTCCTGCGTAATATGATGTACGATATCGTAATAATAATTGTTCAAGATGTTTAATCTTATCGTCGATATTCATATTTACTCCTTAATAAAATTCGAATACTGGAGGTACACAAATATGTACACAGTATTCGATTATAATGAGGTACGGTTCTTAGAACCATGCCTTAATGATATATACATAAAAAACAAATTGAGCTCTACGGAATTCCGTAGAGCTTTTAAATAAGTATTACCCAATATCGATAATGAGTTGTTTTCGTTCATCACGAAGTGCATCAATTTCAGATTTATATTTATTAAAAAATTCAGCATCTTTTGGATCTACCGTTCGTTGATTAAGATTAGCATCAGCAATTGCAACGGATGAACGTACTATTTTTGCTTCGAGTAGTGTGATTTCATCATCAATTTCAGTGGCTCGTTTTTGTTTAGTTTCTTTAAGTATGTCAGCCGGATCAGGCCCTAATACTAATTTACCATTTTCGAAATGTGCTTTACTATTTGCAGCATACCATTCCTCAAGTGTTACTTTAAGGTGTTTTGTCGAATCAAACACAATACCATCAAGTTGCAGCATACCATTTAAATCGGTGTGTGCAACATACGCACCTACTCCTTTTGGAGCAATGTATACATATTTCTGTTCACTCATTCTTTTTATCTCCTTCACATGGTGATATATTAATAATATGTTCATCAGTAAATGATAGGCCGGATATAAATTTGAAATATTCATCAATTCTTCTAACAAGTTTATCAGAATCCGGGAATCTTGTTAGAAATGCTCCGCGCCACGATTTATACATATTAATAAAATCTTCGGCTTTTATTTCTCCTCGTTGTAATTTCTTACTTAATTTTAAAATTTTCTTTCGTTGTCGTTTAATACCGGATTTTGCAGGATGTACTAATATTTTTCCGGTTTTAGTTAAAATATAATGTCCTTTTAAAAATAATACACCATCCCCAAGACGAACAATTCGCGTCTTTTTATCATTCATGGTAAGACTCAATTTACTAAATTCAGTTACAAGAGACGATTTTAATTGTTTAAGAACTTCTTTATCTCGGTGTAAAATATACATATCGTCCATATAACGACCGTAATAATGCATACGACATTGCTCTTTAATAAAATGATCTATAGGACTTGGATAAAATATTGCAGCTATCTGAGAAATTTGACTTCCAAGACCAATCGATCTTCCCGGAATTGTATGATGTCCTTCATCAAAAGAATCGATAAAATGTCGTACGATATTTCGTACTTGTGTATCTTGTACGAAATCACAAATTCTATTGTATAATAATTCGTGATCAATATTGTCAAAATATTTAGCAAGATCGATATTAAGACAATATCCTTCATTTGTGTTATTTTCTTTATAATATTCAGCGATATGATGTTTTAAACGTGCTTCTGCAAAGCTTGTTCCTTTCATTGGTAAACATGCACCGTTATCATAAATAAGAGATGGTGTAAGCATCGGAATTAATATTTCATCACATAAACATTTTTGTGCAACCCGTTCTGGCATATTAACACTACGAATATGTCGCAATTTTCCACGTTCATTTAAATCAAAATGATTAAATTTTTCGTGAATTGGTTCTCCTTGTAGAACGCGACCAATTAAACGGGTGATATTTTTCATTTCGTATGTATCATATTTAATTGTAGACGATTTCCAAGCAACACCTTTCTTAGCTTTTTTAAACGCGATATCGAGTGCATCGCGATCCATTATTCGTTCGACATGATCATATGTTTTAGTACGATTTTCTTTATTTATATTTCGTTTAGCATCTCGTCGTTCTCTTCGAGCAAGTTTTCGTTTTTCATTTGAAGTCATGATCTACCACCTTTTATGCATAAAATTGTCGACAACAGTATTATAGTATGAGGATATTGTTATGTCAGTAATGAAAAAAGACAAGTCGATTGCGGATGTTAGATTTTTTACTCTAGCACAACGGATTAAACGTGACGTATTTACGTTATGTTTGAAAGATTTCGGTATTAAAAAATGGCCAGTAAAACTTAATCTTGAAAACCACGAAATATTTAGCCCACTTGCGCCGAGCGCCGATCAAGTATTAACAACATATGAGATTCCAGAATGGGCAGTAAAAGAATTACGAAAACCACTTCTTAGGACATCATTTTTAATTTACGATTATATTATAAAAGCAAACGCTGTTTATCCAACTACATTGGAAGATATTATTCTAAGAAGACGGCTTCAAAATAAAGCGCTTGGTGAATGTGATTCGCTTGCAACACATATCGGATTCGCCGTTGAAATATTGCGTACAAATCTTAAAGTGTGGGATAGGATATTAAAAGATCTTGAAGAATTGATTAAAGTATTACGAGGTTGGAAAGCGAGCGATCACGCATTTGAGACTCGAATTTTAAAAAATTTTGCAGACAGAGTCCGCAGAGTAGATCGTACTGCCGGTCAAGATTTTATGCGTAGATATGATACATATCAATCACAACGCGATTTAAAATATTTGATGCATACCGATAACCCGGAGCTCATGCTTTCACGGCTTCAAAATGTTATTGAAGAAATTTGTTTTGGTATCACACCAAGTATTAAACGTTTATATGACGAGTTAATATATCTATACAGATATATCATAATTATAATATTATATACGTTTATTTTATATTGAATATTTACATAGACGGAATTCCGTCTATGTATTTTGTATAATATGTTAAACCCAATCTGTGCGGCCCATATGGACCACACCCCCGCTCCCGATAGGAAACTCGTCACTTAAAGTGCGTTTAGAGGTGTGGTAGTAGAAGGACTTTCCTACTTTTAGACATGTTTTTAAGCATATCGTATCCATCGGATGCTCTTTTTA
>LSPZ01000066.1_pt1 | contig 20166 bp, 23 predicted proteins | sample 651281 | NCBI WGS metagenome assembly LSPZ01 (sample SAMN04438313, study PRJNA306036) | termite gut metagenome | isolation source: viral DNA filtered from gut of termites from termite colony 2 | host: Coptotermes formosanus | place: USA: New Orleans, Hayne Blvd. | collected 2013-06-18
TGGGTATGTTGTTTGAACTAAGGACACAGTTATGTTTTCGGTATGAAGACGGCGCTCACCGGTGGCTACACACTGGAATGCGTGGGCGGCTTCAGAGGGGTATAAGAGACAGGCCTAGAGCCGCGTACGAAGCCCAAGAAAATCACACGATCCGAAATTCCGAGGTCAGCTGACAGCTCAATAATTTGATTGCGCTGATCGCCGGAGCTTGGTAGTAGTAGCAAGAGCTTCGGATTCTTAGACATAGCCAGTGCCATAGCCTCCAACAGGTACGTGATGCCTTTTTGCACAGTTAAGCGCACACCACCCGGTGAAACAATTGTATAGCCTTGCTTCTTGAGCTCCTTGGCATAGGCATAGTCGTCGTTGTCAACCACTATATTTTCTAGGTCGCTTGGGTCAAGAGAATTATGTACCACTTCAATCTTATCCTGTGGGATATGATACTCTCTTACGATGATATCCTTAGTCAACTGAGATACTGCAAAGATGCGATCGGCCATCATCAAACCCTGATATTCGATTTCGTGTATCAAAGGATTGCCAGCATGGCCACCAGCGCGATCGAATTCAGTAGCATGAACGTGAACGACCAATGGGCTGCCACTAATTGCCTTGGCGCGCATACCAGCCTCCATCGTCAACCAGTCATGAGCGTGGATAATGTCGGGGCGCAATTTGCGACGCGTGACCAGCCTAGCCACATGATCAGCGTAGCGACGAGTAGCCTCTACGAAACCGTCGCCGTATTCCAAAGCGTGACCGCAGGAGCGACTATTGCATTTCGAACAAGTACCAGAATACGCACCCATGGCAATATATTCGCCATTCTCATTGATCATCGGTGGGGTATTTGAAGCCGGCAGGATGTCCATAAATTCTTGTGCATCAGCATGTTTGGCCTTATAGGGAAGCACGAACTGAATGTCGATGCCTTTTTGCGCCAACGCTTTAGCCATGTTAAAGCTGGCGACACCAAGGCCACCGCTATTATACGGCGGAAGTTCCCAACCCAACATTAGTAATTTCATCTATCTATAACTTCTCACTTCTTAATTAAACATATTCATTATAAGCTGTTTTGAACGGCGCGTAAAGTCTTGATTTTCTCTGAAATTATTGTTTGTAAAATTTACAACATAATTAATATAGCTTATAACTGATAAATCCTGCCAATACTGACGGGTTAATAGATAAGAATCGTTGATAATATTACAACAATAGTATATTACGATCCAGATAAATGACGACATTGCAAAAAATTATGCTAAAATATTTGTTATACGGGCGTAGCTCAGTTGGTAGAGCACTGGTCTCCAAAACCAGGTGTCGTAGGTTCAAGTCCTGCCGCCCGTGCCAAGATACTGTAAAATTCTAAATTAATCGTTGGTTATGATTGGTATAGTGCCCAAGTACACAATATCATCACGTTTTGAGGCATCACCTTCGGCCAAAACTGCCATTTTCTTGGCAACCTTGCCGCCAGCCGTTTCAACCAGCCGCACCAGAGCATTTATAGATTCGCCGAGGCTAATTACGTCGTCAACTACTAAAACTTTCTTTCCTCGTAACAATTCAAAATCGCTTTTATCCAACATGAGTTCTTGGCGAACCGCAGTAGAGATAGATTTTACTGGTACCGCAACGGGCTTCCTCATGTATTGTTTTAGCATTTTTCGGGCTACGACATACTTTTTGCCAGATTGCCGTGACATCTCGTAAGCAATCGGGATGCCTTTTGCCTCGGCTGTGAGAATAATATCAAAACCTGGAGCTATCCACAGCAAGGCCTCGGCTGCTGCCACCGTTAGTTCAACATCGCCGAACATTACAAATGCCGCAAAAGAAATTTCGTCATTAATTTTGCAAATCGGTAATTCGCGTTTTAGACCACAGACTTCAAGGTTATAAACTGTTTTACTCATGCTATAATGTTACCATAAGGAGGAGATATGAAAAAGATAGCTAGTTTCACGATTGATCACATTAGATTATTGCCGGGAGTGTATGTTTCGCGCACTGATAAAGTCGGCAAGGAGATTATTACAACTTTTGACCTGCGTTTCACGGCACCGAATCGCGAGCCAGTGTTGGACGTGCCCGCTACTCATACTATTGAGCACGTTGGCGCAACATTTTTGCGCTCACACCCGACTTGGGGCAATCGCGATATTTACTTTGGACCAATGGGCTGTCGGACAGGGTTTTATCTCGTCCTTGCCGGAGAATTAACGTCCGCAGACGTGCTTCCTCTAGTCAAAGAATTAGCTGAATTTATTGCAAGTTACGACGATGAAGTCCCGGGAGCAAAGCCTGAGGAGTGCGGAAATTACCTCAACCACGATTTGCCAATGGCAAAGTATGAGGCAAAGAAATACCTAGACGTTTTGGAAAATGCCACCGAGGCTAATTTGAACTATCCATCTTAAACGCGACTATTAGGTCGTCAATATCTGTCTCTTCCAGCTTACGTTTGCTGGCTCGATATTCTTCAGCTTGATCATTGCCACCCACTATATCACTGACTATTTTGATTGATCGCAACTTAATCCCATGAAAAGCGCAGACCTGCGCAATACCGGCGAGCTCCATGTCACATACTGTGGCGTTTTCGCAGTGTTTCGGCCTGTCGTTTAGAAACTTGTCACCGCTGGCACAGACAAACTCTCCGTCATCAAGGTCATTACTGCGAATTTCAACCTTACCTAGAACTGTTGTGTCATAATCATAATGTATGACGCTAGCAATAGACACAAAGTAGCCGATCTGGTGACTGTCGAACGCTCCGCAAAGGCCAAAATTTAATATTTCGTCGATCTCGAATTGCTGTGTCTTGCAAAAGCTAATGGCCGCCTCTGTACACATCGCACTATTGATATTGCCCACACCAGATAGAACGAAAATATACTTCTCGCCGACCTCATACCCCCAGCCATTCCACTCTACATGTTTGGTTTGGAACTTATTCTGCAGTATTTCTAATTCCTCAGGCATCGCTGCAATAATAATTGTTTTGCTCATAACACAATAATAGCATGCCAAGCTGGCAAAGAAAACTGACTGCTAACTTCCGATAGCCCTAAATTCATGGTAAAATAAACTCGGATAATTATTTATAAAGTTAGGAGATGCTCATGAAAATCGCGGTTTTAGTCGGAAGCCTTAGGCGCGGGTCGTTGAACAAGATGTTAGCGCAGAATTTGGCACGGCTCGGTGGTGAGGACGCTGAATTTGAGTTTCTGGACATAGTTTTGCCGCTATATAATCAAGACTTGGAAGAAGACTTTCCAGAGATTGTGCGTAATCTAAAAAATAAAATCCAAACAGCCGACGGTGTGTTAATTGCAACTCCAGAATACAATCGTTCGTTCCCTGGAATATTAAAAAACGCTATCGACTGGTCTAGCCGTCCTGCGGGCGACAATCCTTGGCGGGGTAAACCCGTCGCAATAGTCGGTGCTACTCCAGGACTGATTGGAACAGCTCTAGCACAGGCAAATCTTCGCGTGGTACTGGGCTTTCTGAACGCTCAACTGATGATTGAGCCTGAATTATATTTGGCGAAGGCAGATACAATGTTTGACGACAACGGTCGCGTCGTGCCTGACGAAGAGCCGTATCTCAGTGAATACATCTCCGCATTCCTAAGGTTTGTAAGAGAAAATTCTTAACGCAAAAGCCCATCGCTTGTTTTCAATCATAATTATGCTAAAATTGTGTAGAATTTAAAAATCAAAAACGAAAGGGATACAATTCATGGATAGCAACACGCCAGTTCAAAATAAAGGTAGTAAGCGCGGGTTAATAATAGGCATAGTAGCAGGCGTGCTGTTGATAGCGGCTATTGCTACAGTGCTCATGCTGTTTGTATTTTCTAAGAAGGATAGTCAGGAGAATAAAAACACATCTACAACACAAAAAGTAGAGCCTGAGACTAGCACTGATGATACGCAAGCAACACAAGAACTAAAATCTGAGCTAATGCGCGTCTACGAGTCATCTGACGCCTATAGTAGTGACATGAAAATTGCCACCATATATGACGTTAATGATAGCTCTATCAGGCCATACCAAACCCTAGCTGCCGACATCGTGAGTGAAGCTGAAGATAGCGCAGCAATAGGTCTATTCTATCGCGTCAGCCCCGACTCTCCATGGATTTGGGGGTATGCCACACAAGCCGCTAGTACTTGTGCTGGTGAATGGTCATACTATAGTGGCAAGAGCACCGATTTCCTCAAGGCCTTTGCTGACGACACATGCTATCCCAACAGCCAAGATGGTAATATGATAACTGTCAAAGAATTCTACAAGTTGTAGCAATTGACTTTATCTGCCAAACACCTTAAAATAGTAGGAATGGAAAAGGTAACATTAGCGAGCCCCATGATAATAATCGTAGTTGGCCTGCCAGGATCAGGCAAGTCGTTTTTCGCTACGCAATTCTCCGATAGTATCAACTATGCATTAGTGAGCGAGGATAAAATCCGTTGGATGCTATTCGCGAACCACACTTATAATAAGAACGAAAATACTATCATTAAACAGGTTGCGGAAATGATGATTGCCGAATTATTCAAGACTAAGAAGACATTTATATTGGACGGTGGCTATAACGATAGACTCACACGCTCTGCACTGATTACACAGGCCAAGAAAGCTGGCTATAAGGTTCTCACAGTAGTGGTGCAAACCGACGAGCCAACTGCTAAACACCGTAGCATTAAGCGCAGTAAAACTGGTAAATCTAATGATCGCTATAAACAGCCACTCACCAATAATACATTTGCGGCGCAGTGCAAGAAATACCAAGCGCCGTTGCGCGTAGATAAAACCGTTGTGGTCATCAGCGGCAAACATACTTATTCTACTCAAGCTCGTATTGTGTTGAAAAAGATACTTGAGGTTCAAGGTGCTACTCCGACCGAGCCCCGTCCAACGCCGATTGTGAGGCCACATGGCCCGTTCATCCGGTAAAACCATTCATGACGAAGAGTTTGGTGACATCGAAGTCCGCCGCACTAGCGGTTATACCATATCTATACAGTTCAAGACCGATGGTCGTCTAGTTGCAACTTTGCCTCGGTTCGGCCTATTGCGTGATGTCCAGAGGCTACTCGATGCTAATCGTGGCAAATTGCGTCGATCGCTGGAACGGGTAACAAACAAAAAAGAATACACTGATGGTGATAAAATCGGTAAATCACATCATTTACGCATCGAGAAAGGCGACTCGGAGTTAGTTAAACTGCAGAAACTAGACATCATTGTGATTATTGCGCCTGGTACTTCGGATGTTGAACGTACTCGTCTGATAAAGGACGGCATCGGCAAGGCGTTAAGAAAGGAGGCTAAAGCTTATCTGCCCCGTCGGTTACAATATCTGGCCGAGCAGCACGGATTTTCTTACGATAAAGTACGTTTTGCCCATGCAAAAAGTCGTTGGGGAAGTTGTACGCATCGCGATGGTATCGTGGTAATATCCTTGAATATAATGCTGATGACATTGCCAAACGAGTTGATTGACTATGTATTGCTGCACGAACTAACGCATATCAAAAATCCTAACCACAGCACGAAATTTTGGTCGGATCTAGAACAAGTTTGTCCTGAGGCGAAAGGGAAACGTCGCGAAATTAAGCAATTTTCACCCTACCTATAGTGTGATATAATCTACTTATGGCTAAGGTGGGTAAGACAACTAGTCCCAAATTTAATCCCAAGCTACTGCGTACAATCCAGTTGGCTGGCTTGTTGGTGGCAATTTTGGCGATAGCGTATTCAACTTTTATTTTATACTCTGGCGTAGAAACGCCCTCGCCGTTTTACAGCGATACGGCGATGCTGTTGTCTACGTTTGGGCTACTGGTACTGGGGGTCGGACAAATCATAATCAAACCCAGTCGATTGCGCTCGCTGACGATTGATATGATTTTAAATTATCTTTTCTATACGCCCTACGCGGTGTTCGTGGTTGGAAACGCGCCGTCGGTTTACATCTTTGGGATTATTTTAATTATTGCCACAGAGGTAATTCTGGGATTAAAGGCGATGATAATTGGCGCTGCGTACTTCTCAATTGTGATGCTTACGTTCGGTGTTCTACATCCTGGCAGCGCAGATGGACAAATGGTAAGTATCATAATTTCCACAGTAATGATGGTCGGGGCGGCTGGTATTATAGTCTGGCTGAAATCTTCCAATTTGGTGCGAATTGAACTCTACGAGAATATGAAAAATCGTGAGGAACTTCAGGCGAAACGCCTGGAGACTGTTGTAAACAGTTTGAATGATGCAACTATAAGCGTTGACCAGGAGGGTATTGTGCACCTATATAATGCTGCCACGCTGAACCTGCTGGACACCAACACGGATATCAAGGGCACCAAGATAGATAATCTATTCAAGCTAACCGACGAAGACGGTGTGCCAGTGTTATTCTCTAGTCTGATACACGACTCGGATAGATCTATTGATCGCAACGATCTGACTCATACCTATGCTAATGGTCAGAAGATAAATCTACACGTGTCAATTTCGCCAATCCGCGATGCCTTTAGCGATTCTGATGCTAATCATATGAAAGGTGTCATAATTATAGTCCGCGATATCACCAAGCAAAAATCACTTGATGATGAGCGAGATGAATTTATCGCCGTGGTCAGTCACGAATTGCGTACACCGGTAGCAATCGCCGAAGGCGCTTTATCAAATATCCAATTCTTAATTGAGAAAGGCGGTGATGCTAAGTCACTAGAAAGCACCTTGGACGACGCACATAAACAAGTGCTGTTTCTATCCCAGATGGTTAACGACCTATCGACGTTATCACGCGCCCAGCGCGGTGTTAACATGGATCCAGAAGACATAAACATCAAGGATTTCCTGACCGAACTTTACAACCGATACACCGAAGAGGCCGAGGCGCAACACCTCAAATTAAAACTAGACATTCATACAAATGGCGTGATTCGCGTGCCGCTCATGCCCGTAGAGGAAATCCTACAGAATTTCATTACTAATGCCATTAAATATACTAGGGAAGGCAGCGTTACAATTGGTGCACGCAGTGTAAATAACGATAACGCTCCAGAAGTCGAATTTTTCGTGCGCGACACCGGCATTGGCATCAGCAAGAGCGATCAGACTCACGTCTTTCAGCGATTCTGGCGTTCAGAAGACTATCGCACGCGCGAAACTGGTGGTACTGGCCTGGGGCTACATGTCGTCGAGCAACTGGCTGCAAAGATGAATACCCAAATCGAATTAACTAGTCGTCTCAATCACGGCTCAACGTTCAGCTTTAGATTGCCACTATTTACTGAGAGCGCCGCCAAAGATTAGGTTGGCGATAAAGGCGATGACTAGATTGTGCAAGTTAAACGTCATCAGAAGACCTGCGCCACATACCAGTAGGGCCGCTATCTTGTAGTGGTCATAGCTAGACACCCCGTTACCCATATTGTCGGCAACTTCTTTATAAAAACGCAAGAATGCTACACCGGCTAACACCACTATGATACCGACGAAAAACCACAAGAAACTAAATTCATACATATCAGTAGTTTAACATAACCTTACGCATCTAGCAAAACAGGGCTCTTGCATTTGACTCATCAAAGTTTTTCCTGTATAGTGGACTTGACAGTCTGGTTAAGCCAGACTATTTAAATTAGGAGAAGGTGGTATGGCAAAGCAAGAATCTAAAGGAACCGTAGTTAGACGGGTAAAAGCGTCAAGTGCGGGTTCGTCAGCCGCGAGAACTGACGAAGCAGGGGTGACTAAAAAAGTCAAAGCCTCTGATACTTCCAAGAAAACAACCAAAAAGCCAGCAGTAAAAGCTGCTAAGGCTATTAAGTCAGTCAAGCGTGACAAGAAACCAGCTAAAAAGGCATTCTTTTTACTTCGCCCAATCTTTGCTATCGGCCGTTACTTTCGCTATTCTTGGCACGAACTTCGCCAAGTCCGTTGGACGAACCGCCGCGCTACTTGGGGGCTAACGATTGCCGTTCTCCTGTTCTGCGCGTTCTTTGCGGCACTAATTATGTTATCGGATTGGATATTTAACTGGGTGATACAGGAGGTAATACTATGACAAAAGCAAAGCGATACGACGAGTCCCGTGCTTGGTACGCAATTCACACTTATGCTGGCTACGAAGAGCAAGTAGCAGATCAAGTCAAACAGCGCATCGAAGGCGTTGATATGACCGACAAAATCTTTAGCGTCTTGGTGCCAAAGGAAAAAATTATTGTGATCAAGAACGGCAAGCGAAAAGTCGTCGAACAGAAAATTTTCCAGGGCTATGTCTTGGTCGAGATGAAATTGACCGAAGATGCTTGGTTCATTATCCGAAACACCCCAGGTGTAACCGGCTTTGTCGGGGCAGGGACTACTCCAACACCAGTTTCCGCCAAAGAAATCGCCAAGATTAAAAAGCGCATGGGCATTAACGAGCCAAAACATGACATCGACCTGCAAATTGGCGAAATTGTTAACGTCAACGACGGTCCGTTCAAGGGCTTCGACGGCAGCGTCAGTGAAATCGACCCGGTCAAGGGCAAAGTCAAAGTCCTAGTCAGCATGTTCGGCCGCGACACCTCTGTCGAGCTTGACGCTCTCCAGGTCAAGAAAGTCTAGGCTACCAGGTCGGCTATATTATCGAGTTGCTGATACAGCTCTCGTTGTTGATTGACTAGTCCCTCTATAGCACGGCAGATGTTAGCCGCAATTTCTTTAGCGTCTTTGTTCGGTGTGTTCCTAGCGGACTTTTCGATACCCTCACTCATAGCTCCGAGCGCATCTAGCCGATCAGACGAGTTATAAACACTGGCACTACACTCCAATTTGAACATATTATTGAGCGTTTTTTCGTCTTTCAGGAAATCAAATATTTTGGTGGAATCGGGTATTAAGTTCCGTGCAGCTAGAGAAGCCGCCAGAACTTGATTTAGTAACGCTGTTTCGCCAAGGAATAAAATAGCCTCGTCTTCTTTCCAACGTTTGAAAAGTTTATCGTTAAACCCTTTAACTCTGGAATCCGACAGAGCAGGCATCTTTAGAAGTCTTACTCTTTCTTTAGAAAGTTCATCGAAATCAGTTGCTAAGACGTCTTCTTTCAGGGGGGGGGGTGGTACCTTCTTTTTTGAAAGGCCAAGGCCAAGTCACTTTAAGCAAATCCTGCCGTTTCTCGTCATTGCAGTAAAATGTATCATAATCTTCCCGCGCAGAGTCCAATACTTCTCCAAAGCCACTCTCTGGCACATGAGCCCTAAGCACTTGAGATCTAGTTTTACTACCGTCTGAAGCGCCCCAGTTAGCACTGACGTACGAACGCAACACCCTGACAGTGCCGTCTAGGGTGCCGTCGATAAAACCACACGATACGTCAAAGTCAGGTACTCGCTTGGATTCGCGAACAGTGGCTTCGGCAATCTTTACATGGTCGCAGTAGCCCTTTATGCTCTTGTCAAAAGTACCCAGCTGCCTGGTCTCGGCGGGTGATTTCGGTCTTATAGGTGGTAGTATATTCGCAGACATACCTTATCATTATATCATACTTACGTTAATATGTCAATCTTTCTACTAGTCAGACGAATCTACTCTGCGGGTTTTTCGTGAGATATCACTAGTATCTGGCTCAAATCGCCGATCTTTTGAATAATTTGATCCGGGCCCTGCTCAATATCCTGTTCTATCATCTGGTCAAGGAGTCCCATGGCGTGCTGTTCTGGGTCCCAAGGATGGTGATGCGATCGATATTTCATACCTGGTTTGTCGCGCAACCCCTGAACGTTGCCCACAGAGATTTTACGCTCACCGATTAGCCGATCAATGGCATCTTTGATTTTATAGACATCGCCATCATCACCAACCACCATATCCACACGGAAAGTATAGCTGGCACCTTCCACCTCATTCTCATATAGTACATGCAACACACCGCCTACATTGATTACGCGACGCTGATATCCACTAGCATCTATTCCAACTGGCAGAACTTCTCGTATACCAGTGCTAGGTGGAGCCGTATCGAACCACTCAGTCACCAGTGCACGATTTGGGTTAACGACTCGTTCAACCACTTCGACCCCTGGCCCAGAACCACCTTCATGATCTGGTGAGTCGACATCTGTCATATTGCTAGACATACCTATCGTGCCTTCCAGAGCTTTCTGCAACGTTAATGCCGCCTGGTGTTGTTCGTCCGTCAATTCAGGATAAGTTTCTTCCGAATCGCCCTCTGATTCGTTCTCCTGGCCACCATCTTCACCCTCAGGAATAGCAGGAATATCTACTAGATCCTCCTCAACAGCCTCTTCAGCCGGTTTCGGCCGCCCATCTGGACCGTATTCCAAGTATTCTTGATTTGGCAACTCGTCTTTAGATAACAATAATACTTCATAGAAGTGCGCCAGCATCTCTGTGCCTTTACCGTTCGGCCAGTTTTCTTGAACTGCCCGCGCCACATAGTTCCAGACTTTCTTGTCTTTGAACATGCGAAGAGACTTCTCGATGTCTACTGGCGCATACGCAAGACCTAGCTCGCTATTCCTCGCCAATAGCTCGTCATAGCGCAACAGATCCTCATAGAATTCATCGTTATCCTTTAGCTCGGACAAGCGATGCAATAGCCCCATCAGTAGCATTGGATCGTATTTGCGTTCACCGGTCTTGGAGACTTTGGGATTACCTGGCAATTCATGCAGACTCTCTAGCAGTGGCCCTAGACCGAGCCTAGGTATCTTATCCTGTCGCACCAAATATAATCTGTCAAAATTAGTAACATCGGCTCGCAATTGTCTCTCATTTTGTAATGACTGTTTTTCCGCTTCTGATCGTTTAAGTTGCTCGACGGTTGGCTTAGGTAGCTCGGCTGGCGCAACTGGTTCTGGAACGGGGGGGGGTAGTTCCGACTCTTCTGTTTCTTCGGGCATCTCGGCAATCTTATAATCTTCAAGCCTATCGACATCATCTAGGTATTGGCGTAGGACAGACGTCTCACTGAGCAACGAATCAGCTATGGGTTTACCATACTTATCTTCATTCGGTTTCTTCTTGCCGTTAGATTTTCTTTTATTGCCTGATGTTCGCGCTCGTTGATCGCCAATATCGCTAATTTTATTAGCGATAGTTTCTATCGCCTTGATCGCAGCCTCCGGGTCTTCGCCAAATAGGGCTGGAAGATTTCTTTTGACAACCTCCGAGAACACTTTTCTAGAGTCGGGGATTAGATTGCATGCTAGACGTAAATCATATACAGCATCATCAATAACAGATAAGAGTGTTAATTGTAGCTCGGCGACACGAGCCTGCTGAAACATCGTTATGGTATCATTATGCACTCTCATCAGCTCGTCGTCTGGCTCTCCCAACTTTTGTTCAACCAATGCTTTTTGTTCGCCCAGATTCTCAAAAATAACTATCTGAGGGTCAGGCGTAATCGCAGATAGCGTTTTGCTCACCACGTCTTCACTTACGAGCTGGTTTAAACATACGCGGCACTGTTTTACCTGTTCGCTAATCTCGGCACGAAATTTCTCGTCATGCGCTGTTTTTAGACGAACATTTTTATCGCTAAAACCATATGATTGGACAAAAAGACCTGCTTCGGCATAGTTGCCATCCTCATCTCTATCGTCGTTCGCTAGGGCGTTACAAATAACATCTAAACGACCTTGAGCAATTTGCAATCTAGATGGCTCTTCCTCTGGTTTGAATTTATCGCGTATAAACATACAGCTCGCAGCAATACGTGATATCAAGCTCTGGTAATCTACACGATACTGCTCAAAAAATTCCTGGGCTTTTGGGACACCGAAGTATTCTTGCGCCGTCGCATCGACATCACTAACCTCAGCTATAGTCTTTTTGGTCAAAAATGGGTCCATATCCTCTTATTATACCACACTTATGCCTATTTTGTCAATAGGTTGACAGTGGTGCTTGCAAATTACTGAAAAATGCGCTAGAATAATAGAGTTACGCACTTCTATTAGACAAATTAAGGAGTATTTCATATGGCAAAGAAAATTATTGGGAATCTGAAATTGCGCATTCCCGCTGGTAAAGCAACCGCTGGTCCGCCAGTCGGCTCGACCCTCGGTCAGTGGGGTCTGAATATGATGGATTTCATCAATCCGTTCAACGACGCTACTAAGGATTTGATGGGCAAGGACGTCATCGTTCACATTCAGGTTTACGAAGATCGCACCTTTACGTGGAATTCGTTGGGACAGCCCGTTGATGATATGATTCGTGCCGCCGCTGGCATCCAAAAGGGCAGTGGTAAGCCACACACTGACAAGGTCGGCAAGATTACTCGCGCTCAGGCCGAGGAAATTGCTAACGCAAAGATGGATCAACTGAACGCTAATGATATTGATGCTGCAGTAAAGGTCATCGCCGGCACCGCCCGCTCGATGGGTGTCGAATTAGTCGACTAAAACTGTCAAGTTTTGTGCAAAATCGCCTCTCCTATGGGGCGATTTTTATCTTGCATTATCCGGTCTTGCCGAAATCTGTATTGTTTTCAACACCGCGCTGGTAGAGGCTTAGCAATTTTTTGTTTCCACTGACAAGATTAACGATGCCACCAGCAGCCTGCAGAAGTTTCAGGTTAAAATGTGCGCCACGCTGGGACAAAACGGCCGGGCTTCTCATGATTTCATCCATGCTCATTTGTGACAGACCCAATTCTCTAGACGCCGAAGCCTTCCAAAACTTTGGTTGAAGTGACTCTAGAATCCTTGTGATCTCTGTCTGTTTGCGATAATCTTCATCATCACGAATCTGGCTTGCTATCTCTGGAGCTATCTGATCTAGATTATGCACTGCACGCAACCATTTCTCGCGATCCTTTGGGTTTAATCCACCTGGCTTGCGATGCGTATAGTCTACTATCGTTGTAGCAGGTGGCAGAATAGGTAACTCGTCCTTGCCGACTTGGAGCGTCCATCGTTCTAGAGTAGCTTTGGAGATGCCACGGGCTACTAATGGAAACAGGGCTTTAGCAAATGTATCATCATCTTCCTCATAACGGTCACCGACCCAATGTAATTTATTCACAAATGCTGGCGGAAAATCTTCTCCAAATGAATGAAGCCCGGCCACATCAACTTTGCTCAAATCTGTGCCGACAGAGCCTTGTAGCCCTCGTTTGATTTCGCTTATTCTGCCCTGATCCTGAGTGAGCGCTAAAAAGTCTCCGTCACGCAGGTCGCCTGGACCACGCCATACCGAATATTCAAAGTCGGGGGGAGCAACTACAGTTTTTTTATTTACGCTAATTTGTGTGTCCTCGTGGCCCAAAATTGGCAGGATCATTCCACCCAACAAACGTAAATCTCGACGTTGTTCCTCGGGTAAATCAAGAACTGCTGTCGTAGCAATATCAACAAAATTTTCTCTATTTGCCATATGGCCACTATAATACCCCCCCCCCGCACAATTTTGCAAGCATAGCCGTTTTACAACTTGCAATATTCGTTACGAAGTGTTAAACTAGGCATGAAATTTAACTGTGGGAGGCTGTAAAAGCCGCTAGCACCACGAAAGGAGTTCTAATTATGGCAAAAACTAAGAGTGATTTGTTAAACGAGGCTGACAAGCTGGGTTTGACATTGAGTGTTAAAAACACCGTTGCAGAGATTGAAGCTGCAATTGCAGAGGCAAACGCCAAAGCCGAAACGACAACTGAATCTGACGATAATTCGGAAAAGCACTACGCCAAATCTGGCAAGAAGAGTCTGAAGCATGAAGAAGAAGTCAAAGCGATCGAAGAAAAAGAAGCCCGTAAGGCCGCTGGCGACACTACGCCAAAGGACGGTGCCGTCGCTGAGGAAAAGAAAGGCCCAGCGCCAAAAACCCGACCTCAGGCAGAGCGAAAAGGCAAGAAATATCGCGAATTAGCCAAGAAAATCGATCGAACCAAAACCTATTCATTGGCCGAAGCCTTGAAACTCGCCACTGAAACCGCTCCGACCAAATTCGATTCAACCGTTGAGATTCACGTCCGCCTGGGCGTTGACCCACGTCAGGCCGATCAGAATATCCGTGCAACCGTATCTTTGCCGAACGGCACTGGTAAAACTGTCCGTGTAGCCGCCTTTGTCCCAGAGGCCGATGCTGCAGCCGCTAAAAAGGCTGGTGCTGATGTCGCTGGTGAAGAAACTATCGCAAAACTGCTCGACAAAGAAACCATCACTTTCGACATTTTGGTCGCTACGCCACAGTTGATGCCAAAGCTCGGCAAGTACGCTCGATTGCTCGGACCACGCGGTTTAATGCCGAACCCCAAGGCTGGCACCATTTCTGCCAAGCCAGAGCAAGCAATCAAAGAAGCCAAGGCCGGCAAGGTTGAATATCGTGTCGACAAGCAGTCTATTGTTCACCTAGGCATTGGCAAAGTAAGCTTTGGCGGTGCAAAACTGGAGCAGAACGCCAACGTCTTCATGACCAGCCTAACATCAGCCAAGCCATCCAGCCTAAAGGGTGCTTATATCCTATCAGTCGCCGTTTCAACGACTATGGGTCCTGGTATCAAAGTTACTCTGTAAATAGCCAGTAGACTATCAAAATAGCACCGCGAGGTGCTATTTTTGTTAGACTGCGATTGGTGCTTTAATCGAAGGCCATGGATCGTAATTTTCGACGACAAGGTCGTCCATGGTATAAGAAAACAAATCTTTAGCCTTATTCACTGTTAGCTGCGGATACGGTCGTGGTTCACGCGATAGTTGTTCCTTGACTTGGTCAAAGTGTTTGGTGTAAATATGACAATTTCCGCCTGTCCAGACAAATTTACCAGGTTTCAGACCGGCCTGCTGAGCCATCATTATGGTCAACAGGGAATACGATGCGATATTGAACGGCACGCCCAAGAACATGTCGCACGAACGCTGATACAGTTGGCTACTCAGACGGCCGTCAGCCGACACATCGAACTGAAATAGGGTATGGCAAGGCGGGAGACCACTAATCGCCATCTCGTCTATATCAGACGGGTTCCAGGCGCTAACAATCATGCGACGATCGTTTTGTTTTTTCTTGATTTGTTCCAAAACAGTCGCAATTTGGTCAATTTCGCGACCATCTGGTGTTCGCCAATGACGCCACTGATAGCCATAAACCGGGCCAAGTTCGCCCCATTTAGCCGCAAACTCTTCGTCCTCTAAAATAGAATCTGCAAATTCTTTTTTTAAATCTGTCAGTGCATTTATCTTATCGCTACTCTTGGCATCTTCAACGGAAATTTTACCAGTTTCAATCAGCCAATGTTTGAATGGCCACTCGTCCCAAATGTGATTCTTATTCCGTAAAAGTGGGCGAATATTTGTACTGCCGTTCAAAAACCAAATCAGTTCGGATGCGATTAGCTTGAAAGGTACTTTTTTGGTGGTCAACAGCGGAAAACTCTCCGACAGATCGTATTCCATCTGCATGCCAAAAATCGTGCGTGCACCGGTGCCAGTACGATCGCCACGGTCTTCGCCCTCGTCCAAAATTCGTTGGAGTAATTCCTCATATGGCGTTGCAATTTTAGGCATTTTTTCTCCTCTTGTATTTTACAAAACTATAGGCAAAGGCGTTCTCGTCGTCGGCTGGAAAATCCTGCCTATCTATTTCGAGCCACTTATCGTCATCAATCTCAGGAAAGAAAACATCTCCAGAAAACTCGCCATGGATTTCGGTCGCATAAATCACGTCGACCAGATTCTGTTCCAAACTCTGAGCGTAGACGCTAGCCCCGCCAAAAATGAAGGCTGTCTTCTTCGGTGAAACCAATTGGAATGCTACATCCAAGCCCGACGCAACCTCTATTTCGCCACGCGACAGATAATCCGCCAACAAACTGACCGTCTGCGGCTGGGCGTGCATAAAATCAGTCCATTCTTTTTGCGTGATTAGATTTTCGTTGTACTTGTCTAGCTCTTGCCCCAGGTCACGATGGCTCAGTACGATATTTTGACGCTTCGGCAGCGGTCTGCCAATCGAATCAAACGTCCTTTCGCCCATAATAATCGCATTACCCTTGGTTAAATCCTGCACGCGCTTCATATCCGCCGGCATTTTGCCCATCCACGGAATAACGCCTCGGTCGCCGATGACGTGGTTGTCTGCGTAAGCAACAATGATAGCCCTCTCACTCTTCATGCTTCAATTGTACCATTTTTCGTGCTAAAATGTTAGGCAATGAGCAAGAGAGGTTTATATATCGTTATTGAGGGACAGGATGGCACCGGTAAAACTACTCAGGTTAATAAACTGGCGGATTATTTTCGTGCTAAGGACCGCAATGTGGTCATTATCAACGAAGGTGCACGCGAAGATTCTGGTCTTGCCAGTACCGACGACATTGGCCAGATGATAAAAGATCGTGGCTATAACTTCGACGAGCTGGCTAATGTGCTGTTATTCACCGCGCAACGACGCGAATTATGGGTTAAAATCATCGAACCAGCGTTAGAACAAGACGCCGTGGTGATTTCGTCACGTAATTTCTGGACCACTTTGGCATTTCAGGGCTACGCCAGTGGCGCTGACCTTGGTTTAATTAATAAAGTTACCAGTGACTTTATGCCTGCCCGCTACCTAAAACCTGACATCGGTATAATTCTAAAACTATCTGATTCCGAGAGGAAAAAGCGTCAATCTGCCCGTGATAGTCACACCGAGCACGACATGTTCGAGCAAAAGAAAAACGATTGGCAAACTCGTGCAAATCGCGGTTATGAACAGATTGCAGAGGATTTCAATGTGCCAGTGGTGGATGCCAGCGGAACGATAGAACAAGTCCAACAAGACATCTTTAGACACCTCTGATCCGTATCAATATAACTAGCTATTGCTTTTTTGACTAATTTGTGCTATAATGTAAGGATATGCCAACTCTTCAAGATAATAAAAGTCAGTTAACTCTTCCGGGAGACCCCATAAACCCTAGTCCGGGTAAGTATATCACGAATAATTTGGCCATAAACTCTGCCTGGGACTATGAAGAGTTAAAAATAAGGCAGGATCGCGATAAATACATGCGAATTCGCCATGATGCCAATCGTACAATCGAGACATTTAATGCTTTTTGCTGCACCAAGCCAGAGCACACTAATCCATTAATGAATGATGTCATACTTCTGTCGAGTCTGGGTGATAATCTGTATCCAGCGAGAAATATCAGGCGCAAAAACTCCATGGCGGCATTGGGCTGCTATGCAACATGTGCCCTACAATTAACTAAGCTTGGTGTAAAAGTAGGTCGATCTAAACCGGAATTACGTTACGTTATGGGATTACTACGCGATCGCGGAACGATTGATGATTTCTTCCAGAACAAACTGCGAAAAGCCTACCACAATAGAGCCGCTATGGATTACTTAGAAAGAAGTAAGTCTCCTACGACCGTAACTGACAGTCGCATATGGAAAGGGGATGAATCTAAGACTTATTTCATATCTCCTGAAGAGATGTACAGCGAACTAGCTGCTAATATTAATCTAGAATCAATTTTGCTCATGTCGGCGCAAGTTGTGTCGCAGACCAATCATGACAATAAACATAGTGATTATTCTTCCGATACTCTGCGTCGCGCAATCATGGCCGAATCACTGCTAGCGCCACTTTGTAGTTTTATGGGCTACCATAACCTGGAACAGGCCCTAATTAATGAAAGTTCTATTGCACGATTCGTTAACGGTACGCGCGAGATGAAAGAATTCTCAAAAACTGCTTTCGAGTTATACAAAGCATATGGGGGTCATGAAGAAATAGAAGGTAAAGTAGGAGAATTAAACGACTTGATATTCGGTAGAACTAGTATTTACGAATTATCTACCAAATATGATAAGATACATCACACTTTGGCTGGCGTAGGCTTGGCGGACCTAAGCGAATTTGACATCCAACAAGAAAGTCGTTTTGTATGGCGGCGCAAATCCTTAGGATCATTTATGAAGAAGATGTATAAATACAAGGCCGATGGAAAAGAAGGCGCACTGCCGATGGATTTCATTGGTATGACCATAATCACAAACAGCGACGAGGAAACTGGCCAGGTCGTAAAACATCTGATCGAACAACTCCAAAATTGCCCAGATGCCGAATTTAAACCATCATCTAGCCGTGATTTCCCGGTCCATATAAAGGGATCTGACGCTTTCCGCCAGGAGATTACAGGTCAGATATACAAAGCCGGTTACCATATCAGCAATATAGATCAGAAATCCGGTGAATTCCAGCATACCAAGATTACCTTTATGTATAAGGGATTGCCTTGCGAGATACAGATTATGACCGAAGATATTCGCGAGCAAGCCATAATCGGGCAGATATCCCACTTTGATTATAAAATGCGGGATGAGGGGACAGTGGCTACCGACGAGGATAACGAAGCCAAAGCCAGCATCAAAGAACGCAAAAAAAGTATAGGTAGTATTGCCTTGAACCCAGTCTGCATAGCCCCTGCGCAGAAAATGTTAGATGAAACAATAAAAATCTACGCTTTGGCTGCTTGATTTTTATAAAATTTTTGCTATAATGTTTATAACGTTATCAAAGACAGTAGCGGGGTAAAACCTTAATCAGGCTACCGAGATAAGAATTTCTCTTCTTGATGACGATACTTTAACAATTCGGGCGAATATTAACTTAACCAAAGGAGTTTTCTTATGGCTATTAGCAAGACTAAGAAACAAGAATTGGTTGCTGAATTAAACGAGATTTTGAGCGAAGCAAAAATGGCCGTTTTCGCGCAGTACACCGGTATCTCCGTCAAGGATATGCAGGTTTTGCGTCGAAGCGCTCGCGAGGCTGGCGTGACAATCAAAGTTGTCAAAAACCGCCTTGTGCGCGTGGCTATGAGCCAAATCAAGACGTTAAAGGACACCTCGACAGATGCATTGAAGGGTCAGATTTTGTACGCGTTTTCAAACACAGACGAAGTCGCCCCCGCGCAACTGCTCGATAAATTTGCCAAGGATCACCCAGAACTCGTTCTGATCGGTGCGTTTTCTGGCGAAGGTGCGAACCTCGATACCGCAGAGACGACCTCTCTGGCGAAACTACCAAGCAAGAACGAACTCATCGCGCAGGTCGTTGCAACCTTGCAATCGCCAGTTAACGACGTTATGAGCAGTCTTAATGGTCTTGGTGGCATCCTAAACGCTCTCGAAGCAAATGCAAGCAACTAATTAATAGTAATTTATAAGGAGAATAACATGGCTGATATCAAGAAATTAGCAAAAGATTTGACCGCTTTAACGGTCTTGGAAGTCAACGAACTAAAGAACGTTTTGAAGGACGAATACGGCATCGAGCCAGCCGCCGCCGCTGTGGCTGTTGCCGGTCCAGCCGCCGCTGATGCTGGCGCTGCTGCTGCCGACGAAAAGAGCGAATACACCGTTCAATTGAAGGACGCTGGCGCACAGAAAGTTGCAGTCATCAAGGCTGTCAAGGAAATCACAGGTTTGGGCCTGGGCGAAGCTAAGGCTATCGTCGACGGCGCTCCAGCACCTGTCAAGGAAAAAATCAGCAAAGACGACGCCGAATCTGCCAAGAAACTCTTGGAAGAAGCCGGCGCAAGCGTCGAACTCGTTTAATCACAAACCGCCCGATTGTTCAAGGAAAACCGCTCGGACAGGGCGGTTTTTGCTTTTTCGTCAAATTTATACCTCAAAAAAACAACACTTTCACGCACAACCCCTAAAAATATTGTGGAAAAATCGTGATTGACATGAACCTATATCAAGAGTATAATACGACCAGATACAAACTAATATACAGACAGAAAGCGAGATTCGTCTGATGAGCGAGAATGAAACGAACGACACAATCCTGCCAGAAAAGCAGATCAAGCGCCTACGCGCACTGTTAAACGAAGCCGAAACCAACTTGGCAGCCGCAAAAGAATTGCTTTACAGCGTAGCTGGCGGTGATGATTTACCAACCCGAACCATTGAAGAAGTTGCGGGCAAGGTAATCGAGGGCGTCTTTGACGGTCAAACCATGCACGACGCCGACGGCAAAGCCTATCCGGTGCCGGCAAACTATGCATCTAAATCGAAATTGGTCGAGGGCGACATCCTGAAATTGACCATCGCCGATGACGGTTCCTTTATTTACAAGCAAATCGGACCGGTGGCACGCCGACAAATTATCGGTACGCTGGTT
>LSPZ01000069.1_pt1 | contig 19636 bp, 34 predicted proteins | sample 651281 | NCBI WGS metagenome assembly LSPZ01 (sample SAMN04438313, study PRJNA306036) | termite gut metagenome | isolation source: viral DNA filtered from gut of termites from termite colony 2 | host: Coptotermes formosanus | place: USA: New Orleans, Hayne Blvd. | collected 2013-06-18
AGGAATTACCGGGCCGGGAACAGGCGTATTTCTTACCGGCGCTCCGCCTCCCTTCGCCGCGTTTTCTTCCGTTACTTTCGTGGTATTTATTACACCTCCAGAAAAGGCCGCGTCATCCTTTGCCCGTTCAGTTGAAACCGCTTTTGTAGTGGGGGATAACTTTTCAGCTTCTTTTTCTTTTTTGTAGGCTTCCCCAATTTTTTTAATGTCTAATGGTGTCTTTTTTACAATCCCTCCCCTCTGGAATAATATATTGTAACAATATCTTTGTTAACAATATATACAATAACCAGATTATGAGCTAAATAATTCATAGTAAGAATTACATTGTCTACATGTACTTTTGATATTGCTTTGGCATAATTATAAGCAACAATAAAGGCTATGTGTTCTTTAATCAAATACTTATCATTCATATTATATGATCCTATACGATCATCTTTTATTTCTGGCATAAGAATGCTTACAAATAACTGATAGGGTTTTTCAGGTAATAATATAACATTAGTCGGTATATCTAATTCCTTAAAATTAAAGTCAATCATTTCATTTTCATAACCTCTTTTAGTAGTTTCTTCCGAATGACTTATTTTGACTGTGCTTGCGTCTATTGTCTGCGCGAAAAGAGGAACACCCGCTAGGGCTACGAAAACCAAGACCGCCGCTATCTGCTTTTTCATGTTACCTGCTCCTTATTCTCTTAGAAATAAGGCATTCTCCCCTCTTTGTCAAGTCTTAGTCTATCAGACTGCATACCGCGTACCTGATTGACCTGTTCATCGTTCCCCTTACGCCACATCCGCATCAGGAGGCGCCTCAAGACTCTGTTCACCTATCGTCTCTATCTGTTCCAGCGCCTCAAACGCCGATTTTAACAGTTCTTCCAGCAGTACAACACGCTGGGACAAATCGGCTATCATTCCGGCGTTTACAAGGGCAAGTCGCCCCGTGTCTACCTGCAACATTCCCCTTTCATCCTGGAATACCGCCGATCTATACCCTTCCACTTTCAATATATCCTGCGCCATAGGGCCGGAATACTCTATAGACGGGTCTTCGCCCGTTCCGGGCTTGTAGTGGTACAGGTAATTGCGTATCTTTTCGGCTACCTCGGCGACAAGATCGGGCGCTTCCCCGTCCTTTTCTTTAATCCGGTCGTCGGAAGCAAACATCCCGGCGAATTCACTTGCGCCTTTCTGTACTTCCTCCGGCGTTACCTTCTTCTGGCCGCCGCTTTGCGCCTGTTCCCCAAAATACTGCATAGTATTCCCAGCGCCCTTAACTATCGCCCCAATGATTTTATTTGCCGCCATTGATTTCTCCCATAATCTTTTTTATACGATCAAAATACGGAGCATAGTCCGTAACTTGATCCACGGTTTTAAGCCGTCTGTCCGATCCGATCAGTCCGCCTATGCCGGATACGGCGCCGCCTGCTCCGGCAAGTACACCAAAGTTCTTGTCCCATTCGCTTTTCTGGTTCTGGGCGGTCTGCGCCACCGTGCCCGTCGCGGCATTCATGTTTGCCGCCGATCCTAGCATACCCTGCTGTGAAAGTGCCTGCCTGCCTGACATCTGCCCCTGATAGTTTAGCGCGTTTTGCTGATATTGTTGCGCTCCCATTTGGGCGGCGGGAAGGTAATTTTGATTATAATATTGTCCAGCGTTCCCCGCCGACATCATCGCCGCCTGTCCCTTTGACATGCCCGCACTCCGCGCCGCAAGCTGGCTGGCGGCAACGTTACCCTTCGCGCCCTGGGCAAGCTGGGCGTTTGCCGTCTGCATTCCGGCCCTGTTTGCCTTGTTCGTAAAATCAGCCCCGCTTTGGCCAAAATCAGACGCAAGCGCTTTATCGGCCTGCTGACGGTAGCCTTCGTACTGGCTTCTGTTTGCGTCATAATCCGTCTTATATTTTTCGTACGCTTCGTTTGCTTTTCCTCTGGCTTCTACACTTGCCTCTGTTTCACTACTTCCCACGTTACTACCTCCCGTACACGTTATTTATCCGCCGCCCGCAGAACGAATCGCGGCTTATGCTGTTCATAAGCGTATTGTGATAATCGTCATACATCGCCGGTAATTCCCCAACAGGAATGTCCATACTTACCCGCATTTTTATGGCCATATCTACCGCTAAAATGTCATACAGAATATTTTTAGGATAATCCAGCGCCGTATCCGGCGCATATCCGGCAAGGAGTACTTTGTTCCGCGTATCTTTGTAGATAACTCCATAGCCTGACATATCGTTTATATCAGCGGCAAGTATTCAAAAACCAAAAAGACACCTTAGAGCTTACCCACAAACAAGCCAAGGAAATGCAAAAACTTTTAGCGGCTCTTGCCGCAAATAAGCCTGTGGACGCAATTAACGCTTTCAAAGCCAGTGGTCTTAATATTGATGAAGCGTCTAAAATATTTTACCGCTTGGGTGGGAATACGATGTGGAACGATATACTAAAAACTGCAACCACAGTGGGATCATTCATATCCGGTTTGGCTTCTGGAGGCTACACCGGAGCCGGGGGAAAGTATGAGCCGGCCGCAATCGTCCACAAGGGGGAATACGTCATTCCCAAAAAAGACGTTAACCAGACTACCGGACTTCCAAAACCTGAAAAGCTTGAACAGCTTAAAGCAACGGCGGTAAAGGCGGACGGCAGAAATCTCCCCCATCTTAACCGTCCACAGCCCCAGATAGCGCCGGTAAAGGACGTAACGGCGGATAAAAAAGAGGCCGCCGAGCTCTTCAAGCAGGAACGGGAAGGTAAAAAAAGCGAATTCCCATCCTTTTGGGAATATATGCAAAAAACACGGCCACGGTATCCGGGCATATTGATCGGCGGCCCGCGCAAAGGTACGCACGGGAGAAATCAGGATTGAACCCGCTGATTGACGATATTTCCAGATCGCTTAAATTGCGTTTCGCGTCCCCGCAGGCCGCCGAAAAGGTAACCGCGCTTGCGGAAGCATACGGCAGTCAAATGGCGCAACAGGCAGGCGCGCAGGCGGTACAAATGACGCTGAACCCAAACGCCGTGGAAAAGGCAAGTCAGCAGTACAAGCAAAGCATTTTCCAGCGTCCGGGGGCGATACGGTGATACACTTTATCTTAAACGGCTCAAATCACGTTATGCCCTTGACAATGTTGATGACACTGGGTCATAATCAAAGAGACAGGGAAATAGCGAAAAGCGTTTTAATCCATAACGGATGGCTTTTCAGGCTTAACCCTATGATAGCTTTTTACTTGAAGGGATTATAAAAACAGTTGACGGAAAGGAACGGGATGACTAAGTAACAGAAAACGACCGCGATTATTACCTGCAAGAACTCCGTTCCAACAGGAACAGAAATCTACAAAAATATATCCGCAACTATAGAATGTATACCGCGACAGTCGGAACGCATTTACAGCAGTTGCGAAACGCCTATCCGCTTGGCCTGAATCAAAAAGACGAACGTGTTGAAGAGGACGCGCCGCCCACGCCCCAAATGAATATTATAAAATCCATTATAGATACGCTTATATCAAAGATAGCGTCTACCAAGGTACGCCCGTATTTTTCCCCGGTCAACGGCGATTATACCTCACTAAAAGTACTCAAACAGTTACAGATATATTTTGATGACCTGTACGACCGTCAGGATATAACGCGGAAAATGCCGGAAGCGTTCCGGGACGCCTGTATTTTTGACACGGGCGTTATCTACGTTAATCCGTTTACCTACAGTATTGAATGTCTTGCGCCCTGGCAGGTTACCGTACTCGACGCCGAGTATCATTACGGAAAACTAACCAAGGCGTTAATAAGTTTTGACGATTATCCGGTAACCCTGCTTCCGCTTTACGGCGTCAAGCTTGACTACGCCGGGACGAAGTATGTCAAGCTTGAGTTTTTGTTTGACACGGAGGAAAAAAGGATTACGATGTACGCCGGAAACAAAGAAATAAAGGCGGTTTCGTTCCCAGGCGTTATTCCGATTGTCTTTTTGCATTACACCGTCCCGATCAAAGGCGCTAAAACCACGTCGATTGTAGACGACCTTTATAATATCCAGATAAGCATTGACCTGCTGAACGCGAGAATAAACGACGCGGGAACAGTTAACCCGGCAAACCTGATCATGGTGCCGGAGGGCTCCGGTCTTGACACGGAAACGCTTAATAACCGTGCCGGAATAATTTACCGATACCGGCCTGTTCCCCAGGGGTCAAATCCCGTACAGGTAGTAACCCCCGCCTTTATCAATGAACAATATGCCAAGACGCTTGAATATCTTATACAAAAGGCGTATGAGATGGTAGGCATAAGCCTGCTTTCGTCGCAGAGCGTAAACCCGCTGGGCGCTAACGCTTCCGGCGCGGCCTTACAGTCGATGGAAAACATAGAATCGACACGTTTTGAAACGCAGTTGAATCAGGTAGTACGGGGATATATTGAGCTTGCGAACATACTGTTTGACATTATTCCCGACGATCAGGACATTTTACCCAAAGAGGCGAACCGTTCAGGCTACACATGGAAGGACGTAAGAAAACAGGCGTCGTTAATCAACATCCAGTATTCCGCGCAAACGCTTCTGTCAAAAGACCCTTCAAAGAAATATGCGCAAATTTTACAGTTGTCGCAGGTAGGAATGATAAAGCCGAGCAAGCTGGCGCGGTTTCTTGACATGCCCGATTTAAGCGAAGTATACAACCTGGCTACAGCGGCCCAGGACGCGGTAGACAAGGTAATCCAGCTTGCGTTAGAAGAAGATTATTTTGATATTCCCAAGTTTGTGTCGTATGAGCTTTTGGAAGAATCAATTACGACCATGCAAAACCAGCTTTTGGGCGCATATACCTCGAAAAACAAAGAAGTTGTAGAATCACTGAAAAAGTTGCAACGCCTTGACGATATTTTACAGGGAATAATGATGCGCGAGGGATTTATACCCGTCCAGGAGGCGGCTCCCCCAATGGTAAGCGAAGGCGGAATAGCGGCGCCGGGCATGGTGGAAGCGCCTACGGCTATGGACGCTATGGCGGGCGCGATGGGAAAACCGCCTGAAACGATAAATGACAAAAATCAGGAAGGGGATGTATAACAATGCCTGATTTCTCAACGTGCATACAGGAACATAAGGAGTAAATCATGGAAAGAGAACTTTTGGAAGCTATTTTGAAGGCTATCGAAGCCCTAAAAGCGGAAAACACCGCCTTGCGCGCCGAAATGGACGCCTTGCGAACCCAGGTAGAAACGTCTGGAAAAGGACTTGAGGAAATTAACGCCGCTATGGAAAGGCAGCGCTACCAACAGGGCCTTGACGCTTTTTCCGGCCGGCACGGAAAGAAGTTTGATCCGGTAATTAAGGGCCTGAAAATTATCAACGGCGAAGACTACGATCCTGTACGGAACGCTTATGAGTATATTCAATCGGTTTCCGAAACAGAGGGATTTGACGAAGACGCAACGGTTGATAAAATACTTGCCGATACCGTTACCAGGCTGAACGAGATCAAGGGGATGATCCCGGAAGCGGCCGTTCCCGCCGTGGAAGCGGCCGAGGAAGCGATACAGGAGGCGGCCATTATAAACGACAGCGAAGAAGACGTACAAGGCGAAGAGCGTAATGAAGCGTTTGACAGCGCCCCAGAAGAATGGTCGGCGGAAATGCTTGAAAAGGAAAAACCGGTTGGGCACAGGCTGTTTTAACCGATTTTTATAGTTTTTATTTTTACCTTGATGACGGGCAAGGACAGTAGGAGGAAAAGGCTATGGCTATATCAGCAAGTCAAAACATCCTGAACATACTCAAAGTGGTATACAAGGATGGCGTACAGTCTTTGCTCTTCAGGAATTCGCCGCTTTTGAGGACGATTTCCAAGGAGCGGACTGAAGGGAAAGAAATGCGTTTCGCGGCGATGTATGGACGCGGAGGCGCGACGGGCGGTGATTATACCGTGGTAAAAACGAACGCGGCCGAGACAGCGCGGAATGCGGAATGGAAAGTTACGCCGGGACAAATGTTCAGCGCCTTCACTATCAACCAAAAAGAGATTTTGGCGTCGAGGTCGAAGAGGGGCGCGTATATGACCGTTATGGGTAACAAGACATTCGCGGCGCTGGAAGGGGAACGCAAACAGCTTGCCAAGGCCCTTTACGGCTCCGGCTACGGCGAGATTTGCACGGCCGGAGCGGACGCTACGCTTGTGGTTGGGAGCAATACCATGCCGCTTGTCGAGGAAGGCGTTATCGGCCTGGATGTCGGCAGTCAATTCAGATTCATTACGCCCGCTACGAATGGGACGCTTGGTTCAGGCGCTACGGTAGGCGCGTCGCTGAACACCGTAACCGCTATTGACGGGGAAACGATTACCTTTACCGCGACAAGCGCGGATACCGTAGAGGCTACGGACGTGCTCTGTTATGAGGGAAGCCGAAACAGTAACGGCGATCCGCTCTTGCCGGTCGGCCTGGGCGCATGGCTTCCGACTATCGGAAACCGTACCGGAGCGGCATGGGATAGCTATATCGCTGAACCGCTTTACGGCATGAGCCGCAATCTTGCGACCGACCGTCTGGCCGGGCAATTTGTGCTTGGCCAGAGCGGAGAACAGATTTCCGCGACTATCTCAAAGCTTTTCCGCAAGTGCCGCCGCGCCGGGGCGCAGGTAGATGCTATTATTCTAAACGACCGGAAATACGCCGAACTTATCGCCGAACTTAACGCGAATACAACGTACTGGCAGAGCGTTAACGACGGCAATAAGGGCAAACGTACCGCCGCGACAAAAGGGTTTAACGAAGTCGCATTTGCCTTCTCTACAAGCTGGCTGGATAAGGTTGTAGACGATCCGTATTGCCCGTACAACAAGTGCTTCATGCTTGAAAGCAAAAATCTGGGACTTTTGACCTACAGCATGGTTGAACGGGTTATCAACGACGGAATAGCGGAGAACGAGCCCGGCAAGGAAAGCCCCGAAACCGAGGACGGAGCCGGGCATGAGAACGACGGATGCAGGATCAACATTGATGATCTGGTTACCATAGAGCCGGGCGTAGCGACGACGGAAGGGCCGTGCCACTGTGTCAGCTTCAATATTTATGGGACTTTTGTCCTGTACAATACGGCAAACAGCGGTGTAGCGGTATTCCAGTAGACTTCAAGCACCTTGCCCCCGTTTGGGGGCAAGATGTAATGGAGAGCGAAACCGAATGAACATCCATGACATTGCGCCGCTTGTTGTGCCCGTTGCTACCGCCATTGCGATATTGATCCCCGTGCTTTCCAGTTTTGGAAGCACGAAAAGACGATTTGATACCATTGAGCGGACATTACAAATGCTTATCCTGCATGATGAACATCTACCCGACCGGGAACGCCTGAACGCCGGGAAACGGTATCTTGAGCTTGGCGGCAACGGCGCGACAGAGATTTACTACGAAGAGCTTGCGACAAAATACCGTGATCGCGTTGAAAAAAAGATAAAGGATGATAGATCATGAACCTGCTTGAATTTATCGCCGCGTATTACGGTGAAAAAGTGGACGTTGACGGCCAGTTTGGCGGGCAGTGCGTTGACCTGTTTCGTCGGTACTGTTATGACGTGATCGGTATTCCGTACCGCATGAAAAACCCGATCCCGAAAGCCGTACCGGGTGCGCGCTGTTTTTTCGAGAATTATCACGATGATCCCGATCTTATGAAAAACTTTGATCGTATAGTCAATACCGTTACGGCAATACCGCGTCCGGGAGACGTGATGTTCTGGAATAAAAATGTTGGGTCAGGCTACGGACATGTGGCTATTTATATCGCCGGAGACTTGAAGGAGTTTGATAGCTTTGACCAAAACTGGCCGACTTTTAGTAAGTGTACCATTACCCACCATACCTACGACAATGTAACAGGCTGGCTAAGACCAAGGAAGGATATTGTATGAGTATCGGCGAATTTTTCAAGTCGGTTTTAAGAAAACTAACCAGCGTGAAGCTGTGGATAACGGCATGGGCGATGGTTATGTCGTCCTGGCTTATCGTAACAAGGCAATCTGATTTTATGATCCCGCTTATTATCCTGCTTGCCGTTCCGTTATCGTTTATGGGGATCAACGTCATTCAGGACTATATTTTCAATGGAGTAAAAAAATGAGCGAGTTGTGCAAGTTTAACAAAGAAATATTCGGCCTTCCCTATGGAATTTCCCAACGGCAAGAGAAAATCTTAGACGATATGATCGCCGCAGGCGGCGGCGGCGGCGGAGGGGGGGGGCGTTTCTTCCGTAAATGGCAGAACCGGCGCGGTAGTGCTGGATAAAACGGATGTCGGTCTTGGCAACGTCAACAACACGGCGGACACGGAAAAGCCGGTATCAACAGCACAACAGGCGGCGATAGACGCCGAAGCGCAAGCCTGCGCCGCCGCCATAACAAACGGAGTGAATGAGGCGGAATCCTATGCCGACACTTTGTTTGCAAATGTCAATACTGCCGAATTCGCGGGGCCTTACGCCGATGTTTCCAGTATTCCTACACCTTATGATACGAATGATTTGTATTTGGTCGGAACCGCTGAACCGTATGATATTTACGTTCTTATTCAGGGTCAGTTAAAGAATATCGGTTCCAGCAGTGTAGACCTTTCCGGCTATTATGACAAAACGGAAATTGACGCGGCCCTTGGCCTTAAAATGAATAATCCCGCGCCAAGCGGTCAAAGTATGGACGGGAATATACCCACCTTGAATACCAACGGCGACGGGCTTGTAAACAGCGGAAAAAAAATAGCCGATTTTGCCACAGCCGCGCAGGGAACAAAAGCCGACAACGCGGCTACGGCGGCAAACCTGAACGCCCACACCGGAAACGGCGATATTCACGTAACGGCGGCGCAAAAAACAGCGTGGACATCCAAGCAAGACGCTTTGACTTTCCCCATTCCGGTTACGCAGGGCGGCACGGGGCTTCAAACGATACCCCGGTATTCTTTGCTAGCCGCTACCGACGCCAACACGTTAAAACCCTACAAAAAAGGCGCCCTGGGCGTAATGTCCCAAGTCAGCTTTGCCCGCCCGTACAAGCAGTTTACCAATATAATTAACCGCCCCGGTTTTGATAACATGGGGGATGTGGGCAAAGCCCAGGTTGAATTCATCGGGCAGATGAAACTTTATACCGATGGCCCCACGGAAGGTGTCGCGGGAAAGATAAAAATACGGTGGGCCGAACTTATTTTCAGCAGCGGCGGCAACATTGACATTTCCGGGCAGGTGATTTTGACCCCCACTGCTCTTATCAAATCGTTACTTCCGACTATTTGCGATAATGACGTCGGCTACAACAGCCCAACACTGGTCAATGAGGGCGCGGAAGGCGTATGCGGCAAGATTACGGCGTGTAACCATAACGGCGTTAAATATAACATCTACGGCGGAGCTCTGTTGCAATACGACAGTACCAACGGATTAACAGCAGTCGGAACTATTGTAACCACCGATGTCGCAACCCTGATGTATGAGATGGAGTTCCCGATAGCGGCTGTGTGGACTTTTTCCGAATCTGCTTTTTGGGGAGACATACCATGATAGAGTTACATAAGGCAAAGGCCCTTATTACCACGGCGTGTGAATATGACAAAGACAGTGATGGCCATTGGATATGCGCCCACACTAAAGTTATGGAAAACGCTCTAGGTAACGGTTACCGGTTTAGCTGTTGCGCCCATTGTAAGCCCGGCGTTAGAGACGCCTGCTCTATCGATAATCAGCCAAGCGTATGCTTGAGCTTTTGTTGCGAGACGCTTAGGAAAAAGATACTGGCTACAAAGAATTTGCAAGAAGCGTGGGGCGCTTTGCAAGTAGAGGCGTTAAGAAGAAAAGCAGGTGGAATATAAAGGGACAAAAATGAATGAAAAAATTAAGTTGTTTATTGTTGGTTTTCTTGTGTGCCTTACCCTTGTTTTCACTGGATGTGGAACAGTACGAGGTTCAGTTGAACCTTCTGTCATCGCAAATCAAAGAAGGATTGACGCGCTCTCAAACGAGAATAGAGAGTTTGTCCGAATCCTTGACGGCGCTGCGGAACGACTTAACGGTATCAGAAAGCAGGCGGACGGAATTAGAGACGATTTACAACGAAGCCTGTACCTCTTTGGAGAGTATGAGCAAGTTGTTACAAAACTACTCAGAGACTATCGAGAAGTACAAAGATCAGGCGCGGGCGCGGAATAAGATTATTTTCATTATCGGCGTTATCTGCACGGCCTTTATCGCGCTCAAGGCGGCGGCCATAATCGCGCGGGTAAAATTCGGCGTAAAAATGCCCTGGATTATTGATGTGCTGGTATGAGGGCGATAAACCTTTCAAGCATGGGATTGTTTTCAAGCAACAGATTAACAAGCTTTTCTTGCGCCCGGTAAACCTCCGGGTATATTTCCGGCCGCCATGAGGCGTATACCTTTTCTGTCATTCCGGCCCCGCTGGAATGTCCCATAACGGCGCGTATTTTCTCACCCGTTATGTTTTCGCTTAAAAGCCACGTGTTGAAGAACTTGCGCCATGAATGAAAGCACAGCCCGCGGTCTCGTTTCGCGCCGGGCGCAATAAGCTTGTCAAGCGGCGCCGTTGCTTTCCGTGTTCCCCAGGGATCCGCCTTGCCGGGGTCGGAAAAGACAAACGGTGCCGCGGGGGAAACCCATAGGAGCGCCCAGAGCGCCGCGGGAAGGGGGATTTTCCGCCTTTCCTTGGTTTTTACCGGAATAAGGGAGTTTTGGTACTGATCCGCCACGTCAAGATAACCGGGGTAGATGTTTCCGCGCCGGATCGCCCTGATTTCTCCCAGGCGCATACCAGTACAGGCCGCTACGACGTTATAGAGCCATGCTACAGGGCTATCCCAGTTCCCAGACAGTAAAATTAAGACTTCGTCCAGTTGGAAGGCGTCACGGGCTTTCTCGCGCGCCTGGAGCGGTTTTATCCCCCGCGTTGGGTCAAAAAAGATAAGATGATTGTCCAGGGCCCAGGTAACCATGATTTTTAGAACGCATATAGCGTTGTTTATGGAGTTCGCGGAAAGCTCCCGCTCTTCCCGCATCCATACCCTGAAAGCCCTAACATGTTCCGGTTGTATTCTGCCAAGCTTCATCTTCCCAAAATAAGGAATAAGGTATTCGTTCAGGTTTAGGGCGTAACGTTTGATTGTGGCGTCGGAGATACCCGGCCGGCCGGGGATACTTTCCGCAAGGCGGTCGGCGATATAGGGACAAGAGCCTTTTTTGAACCAGTTTTGCGCGTAGGCGCTAAATGTTGAATCCGTACCCGTCCAGAGCCGCCCCTCCCGGATAAGCTGCTGACAGTAGGTGTGAGCGGTGGTTTTGGTCTTTTGATGGGTAGAACGGCCGGCCGAGCGCGTTCCGTTTGGGTAATTGACCCTATAGTAATAAATGACGCCTTTTTTTGAAGGGCGCTTGTAAAGCGTATAGAAACCCATAATAACCCCCGTCCGGTTACATTTTGGCTACATTTACATTATCGGCGTTTGTATTCCCTTGTATTACAAAGAAATAGTTTAACGTGAAACGAACCTCCGGTTCTACAAACACGTATACCGTATACCATTCTGTTCTATTGTATACAGCGGTGTAATGGATAGTCAAGCGTACAAAAAAGTACCGGAAAGTGTAAAACTGGTTACAATTTAGATTACATAAAATGGGGGCAGTTTCTATTGATTTTTTTTTAATGATTTGCTATTGTGGGTATAAGTAAAAAAAATAAGGGGCGGGAAAAGCACACCCGTCAGTGTGATCCTTGAGGATATTCCCCGCCCCTTTTTATTCTTCATCTTTTTCAAACCTTACGGAAAAAACGTCATATGTACCACCAGGGAAGAAGTAAATAGCGACCCTTCTTCTTGGATGAATATACATTGTACCTCGAATAGGCCTTTCATACTCGTATCTTGCACGACGCCAACCTTCCCCATCTGGTGTCTGCTCCCATCCGTGATCATAATACCATTTTTCATAATAAAAGCGGCCGTCTTCTTTAGAAATATAATCATAAAAGACCGCCGCTCGTAGTCCGTCATATTCTGGAATTGAATACATTATTGTTTCTCCCGTATAGGTAATTTCTGACGGCTTTACTTCATAGCTAATCCATTGGTCTGAATTTACCGAAAAGTTTGATGTTTTTGAAGCTTTAGACGATGAGGAGCATCCCATTGTCCCCAGCAGGAGGCCAAAAAGCGCAAGTACAAAAGCGATCTTTTTCATGGTTTTTCCCGTCCTTGTTGAAGATACTACGATTATCACCTGTAAAAACGTGAGCCGTCAAGTAAAGCTTGACAGCTCATGTTGGCCTAAACAGCGTTATGTTGTCAGGGTGGGCGGCCGCTTGTGCATCTCGGCCGTCCCGGAACAGTTGAAAGCCGATTATCCTTACGCGCTCTTCCCGCGTCCGGTGGCCCTCGGCTCCTTCCCCTCCATATATTTGGGTTCCTCCTGATTTAAGAACTCGTCAATAGTAGCGTCAACGAGTTGCTTTTGTTTATCGGTCAAGACATCATACTTTTCGGCCATAATAAGCGCCTGCGGGCTTAGTTCCTTGCCTTGTAAGTTTTTACCACTTACTAAGTATTCAACAGAGGTATGCAAAAACTGCGCTATTTTTACACCCTGCTCTACATCTGGCAAGCGCCCATGATGAATCTGTTGTTTTAGCGTTTTAGGATTTATGCCCGATTCCAGCGCAACAGCGTCTTGTTTTGTTTTTTGTACCTTAATGTAGAGTTTTACCCGATCCCAGAATTCAGGCATATTCATGATTTATTTTCGAGAAAAAATTACGAAAAAACAACTTTTTTCTTGACAAGGTTGCGTATTCGTATAAAAATATTTATTAAGGTTGCGCAAACGCAATCACAATTCTTTTGACGGGGGAACCATGGAAAACCAAATAAAACGCGATGCCGTGATCGCGGAAATAGAGCCTATAGTTAAGCGGTTGGGCGGCTATATCCGTAGGATAGAATCAGGATATGGCTTAAGCTGCTTTGAAGTCTGCCCTGTACTTTCTTTTCCAGAGGAAGCGGCTCCCTCTGAACTTCATGAGGAGCCGAGCGAATGAATTTCTCGATCTCTTTCGATACCACTGAAAAAAGCAACCAGGACATTCTCTGCCGCGAGATCCATATGGATATATGGAAAGGTAAAGGCCCGCTGTACATAACGGCCTGTGTCTCTGTTATTTTGAGTTGGTCTTTAGCGTTCATGGGAAAACTGGCTTATGGCGCTTCTAAGGTCGTTGCCGACAATCTGCCAATCACTCTTCAGCATATGTCCGTCCCGCGCGAAACCGTTAGAAAGGTCAGAGAATCGCATGAAAGTCATGCCGGAAAGGTCGAAAGCGGAAACGAAACCCTTCAAAAAGGCGGAAAGTTTCTTGAAGTCCATACTTGTAGTATAAGGGACTTTCATTTGTTTTTCAAGTCCTTTTTTGGCCGCCCCGGGCCGGGGACGTTGCGGATAGCGTCAAAGTCATCTTCGGTATACAAAGCTTCCTGTGAAAAGGGCTTACGTCCAGCTTTATTCAGCCGTTTTCTGACATTATCCCTGGTTAATCCTAAGCGGCTTGCCATTTCGGAAATAGTGATTCCTTCCATAGTTTACAGTATCGGCATAATAATTTTCACCATTAAGAGCCATTTACTAAATAATTGTATAGTAAAAATCGCAAAAAAAATTAAAAAATTTCACCAAAAAGCGAATTTATGTATTGACTTATTTTCACTTAAAGTGAAAATATAATATAGAATGAAGACCGGCTATAGAATAGGAGTGAGCTTCTATAGCCAGTTTTGGCTTACAGGCCAGGTTGCGGCGCTCACTCCGCTAAAACCTGGCCTTTTTATTTGAAGGAGTGAGGTATGAATTACAATGCGTTTGTTGACGCGCGGGATACACTGGCGTTTCAACTGGGTTTTCTGGCGCGGGCGGTTTCCAAAGAAACCCGCCTCTTTATGACTTATCTCCACGTTGAGCCATCTGACAAAGGCCATGGACTACTCGGCGTAGCTACCGATGGTCGCCGTTTGCATTTGGTTGATCCGCTTGATCAAGCGGATGCGTGGGGCGTTACGCCCGGATTCTGGCGCGTACTCAAGACATCCCCAGAACAGGTGTGGATTGCCCGTGTTTCGGACGAAGCGGTGGATAAGGAACGTATGCTATACCCTCCCTGGCGGCGCGTTGTTCCTGTATCTGGAGAAGGGGAATATAAAACCGTTTTCAGTGGTTTTTCCTTTCGTCATGTACGAGATAGCAACTATTCCGGGTTGGTGAAATTTATTAACGGTTTTCCCGAAATCAGCGCGCTTAATCTTTCATATCTTTCCGATCTCGGAACGGGATTTGAATGGAATGTGGAATGGTACGGACGTGGCAAGTCCATCAAATTCACCGAAGGAAACCGCACGGCAGTCATTATGCCTATACACGTGGATTAAGGGGCTTTGAAAAGGAGTGAGGTATGAACGAGTGCAAGTGTGAAAAGACAAAAGCGGAAAAAGAGCTGGAAGAACTGCGGAAACACAACGACGCCTTGTTTGAACTAATCAAGCAACAGCTTGACGACATTAACCAGAAACTCAATCAGTCGTTAGGAGCGGCTAAAAAATGAGCGTAACCGAAACGCCCTGCCAGAAATGCGGCCTCGAATATGAGCGCCGGGACATGACGCGGTGCCCCGCTTGCGGAGCCTGGTACTGCCGGGACTGCCTTGACGAAAACGAAGTCTGCGTTACCTGCGTCCAGATGGGAGAAATCGCTGAAGTCCTTGAAGAAGAAGGAATCAGAGTATTGCGCAACACCGGGAACAGGATACAGACCGCAGGCGGCTATGCGATAACGATCATAGATAACCTGCTATATTGCGGCCGGTGGTCAACCGGATCGGCCGGAAGAAAGTTTGAAGTCAAAGCCTCTTGCGTCAAAGACATCTATGAAGTTACAGAAATAATCCGTAACGGGCTAGGCATGAAGGAAACGGCATGAAGAAAACGAAATCGCAAAAAATACGCGATGAAGTATTAGTAATTCTCGAAGTCGCGGAAATACTGCTGGAATCAGGATATACGAATAGACAAATACACCGTGCGATCATAAAGCCTATATCAGACGCGGTAGAAAATAACAAGCGATACGGCGCGGAGAAAAAAGCATGAACAAAGTTGAAAAGATGATTCAAGAAATAATTAAACTGCGAAACGAGCGCACAACCATAGACGCCCGGCTGTCCGTGCTGGAAGAAACGCTTGTGCGCACAAAGATAGAAGGTGAATCGCTCTGGAGCAGGAAAGAAGCGGCTGATTTTTTACGTGTAACGGTAAAACACGTAGACAATATGAGATTGTCAGGCAAGTTAAAATGCAAAAACATATCTGGTTGTATCAGATTTGATCCCGAAGAAGTAAGGAAATTAGGAGCGTAAAAATGATTGACACGTACATTGGTAACCGGAGCGACGCGATCCGGCTGGTAGCGGAAATGCTTGAAAAGGCTGACCGCAAAGACGGCGGTATTATCGCGGACATCAAAGAAGGTCTTGAGGCGCTGTTGGACGCATTACGGCGGGATGTTATATGAGGGACGAAAAATACATAGTCATCCCGGAACAAAATTTCAAGACGCTTGAGAAATTTATGGAAGATAACGGCATTGAATACCGGACGGGATCTTTATTTAAGTCCAAGGAAGAAGCGTATTTCTACTTGGCTGGGGCGCTGAATGGCTTAGTATATGCCCATTTTATAAATGAGGAGTTGCTATGAGCGATAAAGTTATAGCCGTCCGTGAAAATAATTTTGCGGATGTCATTGCCTTGCGGACGCTGAATTGCGTTGTTGGACAGATTGAGACTAATGCGGAAAAAGTCTTAATAGCCGTTCAGTCTATGATTGAAGACTATAAAGACATTGAAAAATACGTCGGAAGGATTGACGTTGCCAAGGACGACCGGGCAATGCTCCGCAAACAGAAGGACGCAATTAAAATTGAGGCGAAAACTATTGAGACACGATGGAACGCGCCTCTTGAAAACTTCCGGGACAAAGTAAAACAAATAACATCACTGTACGATACCGCCATAAACAGCGTTGACGAACTGGTAAAGAGCGTAGAGGCCAGAGAAAAAGAAGAAAAGCGGGAACAGATACAACGGTACTTTGATGGCAAGAGCTTTGATCTGGTTCCTCTGGACAAGTTTTTCAGTGAAAAATGGCTGAATAAAACTTTCAAGATGATTGACGTTAAGAAGGAAATTGACGGCAAAATCGCCGAGGTGTACTCCAACATCAGCGTCCTTGAAAACGTGGCCGAATACGGAACCACCGCTAAAGCGCTGTACCTTGAAACGTTGGATATGGGCGCGGCGCTCCGGCAGGTGGAAACCTTAAAAGCCAACGCCGAGCGGCTTGCGCGGGAGAAGGCCGCGCGTGAAGAACGGTTGCGGCAAGAGCAAGTTGCCCGGAACGCCTCCGAGGAACGGCAAGAGGAACGCCAACTCGCTCAAGAGGAACGGGTACAAAGCCTGGTTGACCAGGCACTTGATATTCCTACGGCAACCGTCCAGACCCCTACGGAGCCTGAAAAGATGGAGTTCACGCTTACCTTTAGCGGAACCAAGGAACAGTTATTTAAGCTTAAGGAATTTATGACGAAGAACGGCATCTCTTATCGGAAGGGTTATGTGTTTGCCGGTGAGGACGAAGCGGTTGTTTCACTTGGTGAAACAATAACCTGAAAGATTTATTCCCTGGCATACGCCGAGTAACGGGCGGAAAGGAGAAGTTTATATGAGCGATAACGCAATAGCAAAAGTTGAACATTCGTACGAGCTTTCAGTAACCGAGGTGAAATCCCAGGTAAACAAGATACAGGAGCTTATGCGCGATCTCATGCAGGAAAACGTACACTATGGCGAAAGCTATCCAGGCGACGTAAAGAAAAACCTTCTCAAGCCAGGAGCGGACAAACTCTGCTTTATGTTCCGGCTAAGACCGGATTTTGTACAGGAAATTCAAGACCTTCCGGGCGGACACATGAAAGTTATAACCCGGTGCCAGATATACCACATTGAAAGTGGTCAAAAAATCGCTGAAGGCGTCGGAATTGCGTCAACGATGGAATCAAAATACAGATGGAGGAACGCCACTCAAAAATGTCCCGCTTGCGGAAAGGAAGCCATCATAAAGGGAAAGAAAGAATATGGCGGCGGGTTTGTCTGCTACGTCAAAAAAGGCGGATGCGGCGCGAAATACCAAGACGACGATCCCGCTATAACCGGACAGGTTACCGGAAAAGTAGAAAATCCTGACATTGCCGACACCTACAACACCGTAATCAAAATGAGTAAAAAACGGGCGTATGTGGACGCGACAATTACCGCCTGCGCCGCGTCGGATATTTTTACCCAGGACGCGGAAGATATAAGAAATGAAGATGTAAAAAATGAGACCGGATCGATGGCTAATGAAGCATTGCATGAATCGGCGCCGGATGCGGCTCCGGGAAGTGAGCCGTCGGAAGACAATTTGAAGCGCAATCAGATAATAGCGGAAATTGCGGAGATTATGAATACCCTTTCGCAAGACGGGTTAGCGCTTTTCACCGAAGCGAAAAAAGCAATGGAACGGGAAATCATCAAAGGAAGCGCCGGAATCGGAACGCTGAAAAACCAGCTTAGCCGTTTGCGCAATGAGCTTGAAAAACGAAAAAGGGACTATAAACCCATACCGTTTAACGATGAAAAAGTTCCGGCCATGTATAAGTATAACAAACCGGAAACCGGAAAAGACGACGATTTTGGAGATGATATTTTTTAGTAAGGGAGGGTTGCAATGGATTACAAGATGTTTCATTGCCTTATCCGGCAGTATAAAAACGGCCTTATCAGCCGGGCATTGTTTGTGCTGGAGTGGGCTCTTGAGCAAAAACGGCAGGCGTATGCCCGTTATCTCAAAAAACAACCGCCTAATGAGGGGTAATGCAGCGCGGGGTAGAGCAACGGCAGCTTACCGGGGTTACATCCCGGAGGTAGAGGGTTCAACTCCCTCCCCCGCTATAGGGAAAGTAAAGAAATGAGCAAAACAATCTATGATGTTTTTATCAGCGGTATTCCCAAAGCCCAGCCGCGTCCCCGGATGGCGGCCGGCGGCCATGTCTACAACCCGCCATCGGCGGACTCCTGGAAAGAACAGGTAAAGACAGGTTTCATGTCATGCCGCAAGCCTATCATCACAAAGCCGGTACGCCTGAAAGTAATTTTCTTCATGCCTGTCCCAAAGAAAATAAAGCCCAAGGGGTTAAAACTTGTTCCCTGCGGGAAAAAGCCCGATACGGATAATTTGTTAAAGGCGGTAATGGACGCCATGACAGACGCCGGAGTTTGGGAAGATGACGCGCTGGTTTACCAGGCCGAAGCGTCAAAGTTTTACGACTGGGGAAATGGAACCGGGGCGCAAATTCTGGTTTTGGAAGAAGGGAAATGAGTATACCACAACAAAAGCGGTACATATCAATCTCAATATGGAACGATAAACCGTGTACGGTTAAGAAGGAGGAGCGTGTAATAATACGGCGAAAAAAAGAACGGGATTTTACCATCATTGGTAATTCATTTGCACAGGATAACGCATTATCCTGGAAAAGCCGGGGCTTGTTTCTGTATATTTATTCCCTGCCGGAAGACTGGAACATCCATGAAACGGAGTTATTAAACCATTCTCCTGACGGACGATACGGGACACATGCCGCTGTTGTAGTTGCCGCTGTTGTGGTTGCCGCTGTTGTACCAGCCGCTGTTACGGTTGCCGCTGTTACGGTCGCCGCTGTTAAGAACACCAGTATTTCTATTACCCACGTTTGCCAAAGCGATAATTTCATCCCGCGATAACTCACGCAGTATCTTTATGCGATTCGTACAGCATTTATCGCCTTCTTTAACAATTTCCCCAAGCGCCTCAACTTCACATACACGGCTTTCAGTTAAATTGTAGTAGCCGTGAACATCCGTAATACGCTCGCAGAAATGAAACCCGTTTTTACAGACCATGATTTCAACTTCTACAGCGTATTCAGCACCTACCTCGTACTGAAAACCAAGGCAACACAAGTCCTTGTCAAATCCTTTGTACCCGTTCATCGTTTTACCCTCCTAAAAAATAAGCTTGCCAACATCATCCGTTTCAGTAAACAAAGCCCTTTTTCTTTCCGTGTTTTGGTTTCCCGCGAAATTCTATCTCACGCATTGTTTTCTCCTTTCCGCCTGTTCCATGCGGCGATTGCTTCTTTTTTTGTGATAAAATATTTGTCCAATGTACAAATGCAGTGGCCACAATGGACAAGGTATTTTGGTTTAAGGCGAAAATTAAACCTGACAGTCTTTACATCCGCCTCTCCCCCGCAAAACGGGCATGGCTTTAACTCATTCGCACGGGTTATTTTCACACAATCCCCCTTAAAGGCTGAGCTTTAATTTTTATTTCCCGGAAAATCCGGTGTGTTTCGGCACAACACGTCTGGCACGAACAGGTATAACACTGGACAAGTTGTGTGTTTTTTGCGCCAACGCAATCCGGGCATATATGCG
>LSPZ01000070.1_pt1 | contig 19568 bp, 20 predicted proteins | sample 651281 | NCBI WGS metagenome assembly LSPZ01 (sample SAMN04438313, study PRJNA306036) | termite gut metagenome | isolation source: viral DNA filtered from gut of termites from termite colony 2 | host: Coptotermes formosanus | place: USA: New Orleans, Hayne Blvd. | collected 2013-06-18
TTTTTAAGAAACTTTTTCATTTTTTACCTCCCAGTGAAGATTTGAATGATTTAGCTAATCCTGAAGTTGCTATATTATTTTTAGCATCATCTTGTATTTGTTTCTCAATTTTTTGTAAGGCTTTACTGTTATTTAATTTTGCAAGTAATGCGCGTTGTTTATTCTGTTTATTTTTTACCGAGCCTTTTTCTTTGATTTTTACGGTTTTTCTACCCTTTGTATTTTGTTTTTTAAGTCGTACTTTTTTCTCTTCAATAGCAATCTCTTCTAATTTCTCTTGTTGACCCATTATATCCCGCAATAGATCGATTGGTTTTATTTTATCAAGCATTAAAAGATCTAATCGATTTTTTCTAAACCCTGTTACAAGTTGTATATGATACAAAGCTGTAAATAATGAACGATCAATACCAAATAAATGATACGGATTAGTTGTTTTAGGGTTTTCTTTTAAAGCTTGCTCATTATAGTATGGTTTTGGGACAAAATGAGGAATACCGTCTGCTTTTGCATATACATAGGTAAAATTATAGATAAAAATTGGATTATTAGAGAATGCTCGTATTGCATACTCACGTATTGAGGTACTTAATTGATCGGCTTTTGTTAAGGGCCGAAATTCAAATATAACATTATAAAAAATGGGATTTTCATATTCATTATTCTTTTCAGAAGGTATTAATACATGACAAATATAATTTTCTTTATCTTTTAAACAGTGGAGTTTAATTTCTTTAATAATTTTACTGTTATATCGATCTATATAATTTTCAATAAGAAGTTTTGTGGAAATAGCCGACCCTGCTCCAGAACTCATTATATCGTCAATCATGATTGGTTTTGCCATGATATATTTCTCCTTTATAATTAATAGTTTTAATAAATATACAAAAACATTATAATAGGTTTGATTTATAAAGGCGGATAGAATATATGGCAACATTTTCTTTTTTAGATGAGCCAAAATATAGTCTTGAAGAAATACAGTATATCACTAGTATAATTCGTCAAGATTATGATCAAGGTATAGAAGAATTTGGTATGGAATTAATTCCAATCAATGTAAAAAATATGATTAAAGATATTAAAATTAATATCGAAAAACATAAGAAAAGAAATATGAATCAATATCATTTATGTCCTGAGACATTAAACCAAATGGAATTACTGGTTGAATTAAAACTATTTGCTAAATGGGGGAGAACAGGTAAAACCGGAACCCACAATATGTATAATGATAAAGAAGATACTATAGAAGGAAGATGGAAAGCGTTTTTATCAAAAGAACATGGAGATAATGTTGATTACCGGGGATTAAAAGATACCCTTTTTGAAGGTGTGCAAATTATTTATAATGAAAAAACTAAAAAAATTGTTACCAATAAATTAAATAAAGGCACTTTTGATTTTATCTCTCCTAATAAAAATCCGATGGGTCATTTTGAAAATGACGTAAAACCGTGGCTTGCTTGGGGAAATGTTGTTGAGGATCACAAGAAAGATCTTATTATGGATAAAAATATTATCAAAAGTCTTGAATTAATTCATACTTTAGAAACAAAAATGAATATGAGTGTTCAAGAAGGATATCAGAAAATAGTATCTATTATGAAGCCAATAATTAAAACATTTGTAAGATAAATTATGTTTTATTTAACATATATATTATAATTTATCTTAATCTAGCCTGTATAGCTCAGTTGGTAGAGCGCCACACTTGTAATGTGGAAGTCAACCGTTCGAATCGGTTTATAGGCTGACTCTCTTTTCCGTTATCTAAATTTCTGTTCAAGGAGATCTCAGTGATCAACCTCGATATAATCTCGAATACCTTTAAATTAAAATATGAATTGCTCAATAAAACATTTGAGCAATACCAAGGAACTAAATTTCGGTATTTATTAGTGGTTAATATTGGTAAAGTACTTGATATTATGAGTGCTACGCTATCAAAAAAGCAATTAATTATCACTAATAGTCAAAAAACTAAATTAATGATTGCATTATTAAATATTATTAGTCATTATCGTCACTATTATGCAAATAATGTACACTGTATTAACAGTGTATTATTATACTGTCAAAATAATGAGCATTACATTGAATATAAAGAGATTATTAATGATTTAAATAATCTTGTTCAGTTCTTACCTAATATTATTTTAGTACCAAACATCAATGATCGGGATGAAAAGTCTCCTTTTTTCTATATACATACGGTATCATATATTATAGAGCATACTAAACGAATAGCGAAAGCAAATAATCAAGAATTAATACTGACAATTTTAGGGAATAATGCCTTAGAATATCAATTCTTAAATATTTGTGAAAAAAGTTTTTGCTTTTTCACCATGCAAAGTGAAGATAGTAAAAAAATAGTAAATTATCAAACAATTTGGGAGAATCTTATTGGAAATAATGAAAAAATTTATAATCCTATTTATCAATTAGGGTTAAAACGATTATTACTTCCTTATTGTTTAATGCATAAGAAAATAAAGCTTGATAAATATCCATTCCTACTAAGAATACGAAAAAATATACTCTTTGCGCTTCTTGATGCTAATACTAATATGAGTGAAGAAGAATTTGGAGATATTATCTTACAAAATCCTGATGACCTAAAAAATGCCTTAAATGAAATACTTTATTCTAGAAATTCAGGAATTAAAGTATTTATTAAGGATTTTATAAAATCATGGAATACAAAACTTAAAGATAACAAAATAAACTCCATAAACGATTATGTAAAAATATTTGAAGAGAATAATCTTAATATTGTATGGCTGCGAGAAGATGGTTTAGGAAGATAATATAAAGAGGATATAGTATATATCCTCTTTTTTTATTTTTTCTCTGACAATAGTATATAGAGTTAATAAAGAGGAGTTTTATATATGTTAACTTTTGCGTATGAGCTTAAAATGCAATTTTTTATAAAGGGGTTTGAACCATTTGAACCTTTTTCAATAAAATCTTTAACGAAGAAATTTGATTTTTATAATCAATTTCAACCAATATTTGATGCTGATCTTTTAATACCCGCAAAATATATGTTACCCTTATTTAAGAATAAATATAATGTGTATTGTAATCTTACCATTACTCAAAGATTATATTTAACCAATCAAAGTGATCCTGATGCATTAGCCCCTATTGCAGAGTCAATATTATTGGACCACATTTATATTCCATTTTTTACACCAAATTCTTTTAGTAATGCGGTAAATCATGATGATGTCATTACAGTTGGAGATGAAGAGCCAGATCAAAAAAGTCCTGGTTATAAAGAAATGGCATGCACCATGTATAGCTGTGAAGGATTAATGGCAAATAAAAGTATTATTAATGCAGTTTTATCAAATGGAAAAAGTGGTGTTGATGTGGGAACTGCATTACGATATATTATTGAGCAAGTAACTTTTAAAGAAGTTATTGTTGATAAACCAGATAATGATATGCTTTTTGATACTATTGTATTACCACCACACAATTTAACAACAGCAGTAAAAGATTTGCAAGTTCGTTATGGTATTTATGCTGGTGGTACTCAAGTATTTTGGGATACCCCAACCTTATATATCTTAAATAAATTTAAAGCAGAACACGACTTTAAAGATAAAACATCAAGTCAAAGTATTTTTAATGTACGTGCTAATTTAGAAAAAGCTGGTGGTATTACCAATATTAATTATTTAACCAATAAAGATTTAGAGTATGATTTTTCAAGTATCCCCCAAAAAAATAATGAAGATGTATATAATGCAGAACTTTTAGGTGATGTATTAATGTATAGTTCATTAACATTAGCTTCAAATGTGGCAAAATATAAAGAAGGGTCTTTAGAGAAATTTACCCGACCATTACAATATTTAACCTTACCAAGTCAAAAACACGAAAAAACAGGAACTAAAATTACTGTTGAATATGATGAACTTAATAATCCATTTAATATGGCAGCTTTTGCTAAAGCAGCTACCGCTCACACTACGTTAACCTTCCCAACTATCGATAATGTGGCATATGATACTTTTCATCCAAATCATTCAATTATTATTAAATTTAAAGATGATGTTGAAAAAGATAAAGAAATTGGTGGAACCTATGGAATTATTAGTGGAGAATTAATATTTACCAAAGTAAATGAAGAATTAAAACAACATAGTTTAGCAGCTCAAAATATATTATTACTCAAAGTAGATGAATAAAATAATAATTCCTCTCTTAACCAGAGAGGAATTATTTTAATTACACTGATCCATATAATATAATATCTTTTGATTTTCCCGGTTCTAAATCATCTATCGATTTAATCATTTTCATATCTTGGTAGGTACCGTCAAGAGAAGGAATAAATTCAATTTGATCATTCTTTTGAGCTAATACTTTACTTCCTTTACAATCTTCAAGACAAATTAATTCTATTTGAGATACTTCGGTTGGTTCTAATTTTTTATAATCAATATTAATAATCGAATTTTTTAATGTTAAACCAGATTTCTTTGGAGTCTTATTACTATAAATGATTTCAAAATCACCTTTAGTATTACTAATTTCAATATCGTGAGTTTTTTCATTATTACCAACAATTGCAATCGTACTACTAGTAAGTTTTGTAGCAGTTAAAGAAATTTTATCTAATGCTTGCATCGCAATCTCACTGGTTAATTGAGAAATTGATACTGCACCAAGAGTAAGTGTTTTACATTTAATTTCTCCAGTAGCAAGTGATATTTTTGCTAAATCAGTTATGGTAATATCTTCGGTAAATTCTAATCGACATTTTGTACAGGAAACTCTACCAGTATCTTTTTCACTTGATTTAATAATAAAATTTTTTGATCGTAATGTTGCTTCATCAGCAATAAAAGAGGCATTTTCATTTAAAGTAATTTCAATAGAATAATCAGTTTTTAATACTGAACCATTTAAATAACATTTTTCAAAAACTTCTATTAATAACCTTGATAAATTAATATCACCATTAAAGAAACTAACGGTATTTGCGGTAAGAGAAAGATCTTCTACGTTTACGAGTGTATTATCCATAAACACTAATTTATTAATAACACTCTTAGAGAATTTAAAAGGGTTTTTATAATTGTGTAAAGTATTGTTCATAATTGTTACTTTAGCTGAATTATCATTTATAAATGAAGCAATTCCAATTGATTCAAAGATTGAATTAACAATTTTATGCTCAGCCAATTGATCACCGTTATGAAAAATAGCAAAAAAAGGAAGAGGTGTTTGTTGGTTGTTTGGGTTATACTTTTCTTTTTGTTGAATAGTACAATCTGATATCGTACTGTTTGCTATTTCATCCATAGAGAGAATAGATCGACTAATTTTAAAATTAGCAAAGAATTTAAAATTAGCTATTAAAATTTCTTGCATTTTCTTTAAACCAAATATGGTACCATTACTTTCCTCAAGAGTTATATCATATGCTAAAATATCAGTATGATAAAATCCACCAATCCTAAACATAGGATCAATAGCTGATTTAAATACTTTTGGGATATTAATTGTTAATCGAGTAATTGAACAAATTGTTTTTGTCCATAAACTTGCATCAGTGCTTCCATTAATAATTGAGAAACAAACAAAATCATCTTTTACTTCAATATTACTCATAACAATTTTTTTATTTACCGTAACGTTAAAATTAGCATATCCCGATTCTTTGGCTTCATTAATAGTACCAAGAAAAATACAATCCTTTAAGGTCATAAAATCAGTGGTTATAATAACTGAATCTTTTATATGAATAACACTTTGATTTAAAGTTAATCCTTTTATGGTGTACTGCTTCTCAGGTAGATAAATATCTTTATTATTTAAGTAAAATGTAAAATATACATAATTAAATTTAATAAGGGTATTTATTAAATCTTCTTCAATTTTATAATGGAGATATTCTTGGGCACCATTGAAATTAAGACGAATATATTTTTCGTAATTGTTCCCACCGTCTTGATAGGCAAATTGTAAATAGCTCATTAAAGTTTCTTGCCAATCATCATCTCCATCAACAATAAGTGGATCTTCATTTCGTAATTCTAATGGCAATATTGATGAGGGATCAGATAATACAACTTCATCTTGTTGGGCTACGTTATTAGCATCAGTCCACGATCGTGTTGCTACTGTTTTTTCATATGTTTCAACAAGAGTAGTATTTATCTCTTCAGCTTCATCAGTAAACTCATTTTTATCATTTTTATGAAGAATATAGATTAAGAGTGAAGTTTTATATGTTGTGGTAACAGAAATTGAATCAGCCATATATTATCCTGTAACTTCAACAATAGGAATCGTTTTACCCTTATCGGTGTGAGCTAAATGAGTTGTATCATCAGCTCGTACAATCTTATTAATTTGAAATCGCTCTATAGGATAATCTTTTATTTCTTCAGTAGTGCCTTTTGTAACGGCTTTAATTTCCCCTGTAACTGAATCTAGAACAGGAACAGCTATTTCATCGTATTTCATAGCTTTTTCATTTTTAGATAATGATATTTCACCCGCTTCTTTTTTTCTTGAAACTAATATTTCAAGTTTCTTTTTTTCTTCTAAAGAACTTATACTGTTTTCTTTAGACACTGATGGTATTATTAAATCTTCATCCTTTGTTTTCTTATCCACAATTTCATTTAATGTTTGACGGATAAACGCTTTATCATTTTCAATACGTGATTCATCAATGGTATTTTGTCGTTTCTTAATTTCTAAGTCACCAAGACTTCGTTTTGCATCAAAGAGCATTTTTGCTCCCGTTAATGCAGTTGCTCTAATTGCAGATAACGTTCGAGCTGTTTCAACACTTGTTTTACTAGTGCCAAGAGAAAAACCCGTATTCTGATTATTATTCCATTGAGTATGTAATTCTTCATAGAGTTCTTCATTTTTATCAACAAAATCAGAAATTTTATTTAGTGCATCATTATAATATCCAAGATCAAGCGGATCAATATTTCCCATAATAAACCTCTTTTCATTATAAGTAGATATATTTAAACGTTTTACCATAAATAGACAAAAAAATAATCCCGCTACCACGGGATTATAAAGCGTTACTGGATTTGTTTCAGTGCTTCCTCAATGGACGTTCCATCCTTGAGAAGTTTGCTGAACTTTTCCGACCGGGCTTCTTTTACTAACCGATTCTGCTTTTCTTCCTCGTCCTTCTTCATTTTCGCGATCCGCTCATCGAACTCCTTTTTGATATCACCAGCGGCGCGAATATTTCCCTTTTCATCAGTGGGATCGATGATTAATGTGACATTGTTCGGGATACCGTTAGCATCCTTCCCATACACAGTACTATCATCGAGAATCTTAAAAAGATTCCTGATATTGCGCAGCGCTTCCTGAAGTTCGGCATCTTCCCTGACGGCGGTTTCCATCTGATGCCCAACTTCCACGACGGTTTTGATCGCAGGGATTAATTTGGGCGATTTCAAGAAATCAACGATAACCCCAAGGGATAATACCCCAGCGTCATTAAAGCTGGAAATAAAATATTCCAAGAAGTCGTTGATCATCTCACGCACCTTTGTCTTTCCTCCAACCTTGTAGGAAATCGCCAACCCCGCCAATGCTGTTTTAGCATTGATAACCGCAGTCTTCATAATCAACGCGGCATTTGCAAATTTTTTCTGAAAGTCCATAGTATCCATCCTTGGGTGTTCAACCCGTTCGTTTTCTTTTTATGGTAGTAAAAAGAATGTTATGTTAGGATATATACGTACAGTATATAGTATTCCCAATCATACTATATAATATGGTATTATAAATCGTTTTGATAGCACTTTTATATACACAAAAAAATATTAACCAAACTGTATTTATTGTACAGTTTGGTTAATATATGATTTTTATCGTTTTAAAATGTTTGCAAGTTCTTCTGGGGTTATCTTTTTCCAGAGATCAACATTTTCAGAAAGTTTTTGAACGACATCTAAATAATGATTTCCGACTGATTCTTTCAAACAAAATTCTATCATTTCTTTATATGTCTTTTTATTGTGTACTGCTAAAACTTCAATCTGTTTTACTATTTCTTTGGATAAATTAATAGTAAATGATTTTGTATTATAGTCATTCTTTTTCATTTCTTCATAATGATTTTTTGGAGGGGTAACAGTATCACTACCATTTGCTTCTTCAACATTAAACTTTTCTTTAACTTTTATAAAATTGCCCATGGTGGTTGTTTTGTTATCAGGAAGTTTAATATAACCTTCTTTTAATAAATATTTTAAATATCTTCGAATAATATACTCAAAACTTGTTGAAGATAATTCTGAAGTTTCATTACTTGAAAAATCAGGATCAGTTACAAAATTCATAACAAGTTTTGTTATTTCTCTCCTACGTATTATTGTTTCATTAGTTTTTTGTAAATGATTAAAAATAAATGTTTCAATTTTTACATCAATAGAATTAGGATCATCGTTTCTTATATGTCGTGTTGCTCTCTTTTTCGTCATTGTAATGCTCTCCTTTGGTTTATTGAGTGTTGGACATTTTACTTCTTGAATAGCATTATAAAATTCTTTTGTTTTTTGTACATAAGTAGATTCATCGTTTGGTTTATACAATATAGCAACAAGTTCTTGTTTCATAAGATCATTAATATTTTTTGAAAAATTTGCTGCTAACGTTTTATCTTTTGTTTTACAAATATGAAGAAAATCTTTATATTCGTATTCTTCAGAAGTTAAATTATAAAAGATATTAAGTATTTTTTGTTTCTGTGTTGAAAGATTTTGGATGACTCCCAATTCATTCTCCTTCTTTTCGTTCAATATTGTGTAAATTACCATGAATACTAAGCTCACGGTTTATTATCATAGGATTGTTTGTTGAAAGAGTTTTTACTTCTTTTTTTCCCATCATGGTAAGTATAGGAGTTACACTATCATTTACGCCAACAAATTTGAGTATTTCAGGACTAAGACGTAAATCAACTTCTTCCATAATAACCCTCCTTATGATATAATAATATATCAACAACCCCCCCCCCGATAGCACTTTTTTAACATTAAAAAAACTACACCAAAAAGGTGTAGTTTCTTATTTATACTCTCATTGCTGATGTTTCTATTTCTTGTATTATATCTTCAATATTTGGGAGATCAAAGAACATTTTTCCCATATGAAATATTGAAGTATCTCGTGTTTGTAACATGGTGTTAAATTGTTTTAGGTCCCCAATACTTTTCCCATTTAATTCTGTTGCATAAACTCTGGCAGCAACGGTTTCTTTTCCAATATTATAATTTATTAATGCTGATGGATAAAGCGATGTTTCATCATAATCGACAATATTATCATATACAAGACCATTTTCAGTATCTCCAGCACCTTTACCTTTTATACGAATATTTTCAGGTTTTGCAACAATAGCACCGACTAATTTCTCAAAATAATCATAGGTAACATTATTACCAATAATCTCTCTTGGGTTTTTATCCCAATAAAAACGAAACATTTTATTCTTAATTGTAAAAGATACTTTTGTACTTTTACTTAATCTTGTATTATCTGCAAAAATAATTTGACGAGTTAAATCATCAGTTTCGTTTTCAATTTGTCGTAGCCGTAATGTATCAATAGCAGAATAGGCCAAAAACATTTTAAAATTTTGATGAGCAAATTTTCTAATGGTATATCCATATTTATGATAATCTAATTTTCCATGTCCTGTTTCAGCTTCAGCAATATCATCAAGTTTATATGAGGGTAATATATTTCTTTTTCGGATATGAGAATATAATGCCATTTGATCATAAAACTGGGTATATCCTGATATATTAACCCAATCCCACAACCTAGAAGGATGTGTATTTCCTTTATCATTCTTTTTTATTCTATCAGCCATAGTAAGATTTCGTTCTGGATCTTGTCGATATGAAACGACTTGATATTCTTTTGGTACATCGGGATGACAAGCATAGGTTACATCAAGATAGAGTCTTTTCATTCTTTCTAGAATATAGGGAATATCGAAATTCATATTCCAAATACCGACAAAATCAGGTTTTAGTAGATGAATAATATCCCAGAATCCCATAATCAATTCTTTTTCAGTATCAAAGAATTGTACTTTATAATTATATTCAGCATAGGCAATGGGACGCAACTCTTCATTAATAAATTGATCAGGGTTATTTTTAATCGCAACCATATCTTTATTATCAGGTTGATTAAATAATACTAAAATATATTCAGTATTTATATTCGTATCATAATAGGTAATTGAATTTATAGGAGCTAAATAATTCATAATAGTTTGATTATCAATATATTGATCAGCTTCTATATCTAAAAATCCATGTTTAATCTTTCCAAATGCTTGAAAGTTATTTCTTCCATGTTTATTCATGAAATGATTTTTATACTGATCTTCAATATCAAAATCCGCTCCATAGACAAACGGGGAATTAATAATATTATTTCGAATAAATATACTTCGTACATTTACTCTTCTACCTTCTTGATCCATAAAGTAACCTTGTCTACATGCTTCAAAGTATTCTTTCTTTAACCCTAAAGCATCAGCAATATCTAATTCTTTATTTTTATATTTACAGGTATGCTTTATAAGTACATCTTCGGGTAAACTTAACCTTGAATACGTATAATCTCTTGATTTCGTAATCCAATAATTTACCGTTGGCTCTGCTATTATCTTAATTGAACTTTCATTTGTATTACAATCCTTAATATTTATTAATAAAAAATCTTTCGTTAATTGTTCCCATTTTCCCGATTGGCTATTCTTCTCTAATACTCCACGATTATAAAAACTATTTAAAAAACAGAGTCGTTCTTCCATCCTTTATATAATATCTCCCCTTTTATAATATTTATAGAAAACATAAGTAATAAATTCTTTTGTTTTTAATACTAACCCAATATTACGATATTCAATGGTATGATTAAATAAAGGAACATGTTCAGTAGAATCAATTGAAGTCACTCCAAAGTATTCATATTTTTGTTTCATAAAATCGTGAAATAATAATACTTTACCATTTGAAGTTTCTATTGGCCATACTCCATGAGTACTTAGTTCATCTAATATGTTTTCAATTTGACTTTTATCAGTGAACAAATCAACATTTTTTATTATTAAAAATGACTTATAATCAATATTTAATACTGCTTGATTAAGATTAATCAAGAGTTCTTTATTAATATTATTAATAAAGGTTTCTTTTGTAAATTCTTCATCATAATTTATCGGGAAGAATCGTACTGGGGAAGTATTTTGAATGAAAGTATTGTCAAATTGATCTGGTAAGTCATTTTCATACAAGAACGCTGAAGTATCATATACTAAATGATCTTTATCATATAATCTAAAAGTATCATCGATACAATCAATTTCATGATTTTTAATAAAATCTTTAAACAAATCTATCACTAAAAAATAACTCTTACTAAAGTTAATAAGTAACTTTTTTTCGGGAATTAAAAAATTCCCTTCATTTAGGGGAATTGATGAAATATTTAAAAATAATAATGGATTCAGGTGTGAAAATAATACGGGCTCATAGAGAACTTGATCTTTTTTAAGCTTAATCAACGTTGTATTCATATAATCTAAATTGTTTCTCGCGTCTTCATTATTAGCATAAAGTATCTTTAAATAATCAAATATGTTTCCTTTATAAGGTTTATTCATAATAACTGGTTCAAATGTATCTTCATAAGAAGCAATTTGCATTAATACAATTGGTTCAATATTATATCGCGAAATACTGTTTAATAATTTAATAAATCGTTCGAGAAATTTCTTACATAATTTTCCTTGATATTCCATTAAGTATCCTTTTCGATATTTTTCTCAAAATACGGACAAAATGCATTTACAGGATCAGGTATTACGTATTCTTCCAGTTTAAGATTGTAAATTTTCTTTTTTAAAAATTTACAATAATGACTTATTTTATTTTCATTTTCTTCTGGAACGGGAAGAACATGTTGACATTTTATGCAATTTTTTTCATGTAAATCGTAATCATATTGCAATTCCAGTTTACTGGCTAAAATATTCGTCATGATAATACCCCCATTTATGGATAGATATGTTTAATATACATAATAAGTTCTATAAATAATATATAAAGAAAAAAACACATCGTGTGTCGACACACGATGTGTTGAGATTAGCCATCAAAAATTTATGCAAAAGAAAAAAGGAGGTTTTATGGCTAACGGTCGTGGAAACGGATCATCAATCCTGTTTTTAAATTCATTCTACGAATACCAGATATATTCAATAGAATGATTACCCTATTAAGGAGGAGAAAAAAAGAAATACCATATAACATAATCATCGACGATGATATGCCAGAGAAACTACTATTGCATAAAAACAATAATGGTTCTATATGATATTTGTACGGGAGGGATAACTAATCTCATTATAATGTTCAAGGATTATAAAACGTAATAATATAAGATTTATTTTATTGGAGGTTACCGTGGGTACCATTTCAAAACTTGAAGTTAATGTTCCATATTTGTTATATACCACAAACGATACGATTCTTGCAAAGAAAATAACTGTTGTTGGTGTCTTAAATTATGATCAAGCGCTAAAAGAAAATTATTCTATTACTGGTATTGCAATTAATGAAAAAGTAGTTAGTACCGATTATGATACTACCGAAGAATATTTACGTACTCAATTATTCTATAAATGTATTGAATATGATGAAGATCAAACTAATTTAGAAGATAAAGTATATTTAGTATGGGATGATATTATTGATCTTACTCGTACTACGAGACTTTCAAGTACATATAAATTTCAGTTAACTCTTGAAATAAATAACAATCTTGATGTTTCATTAAATACGGTAATGACTAAGATTCAAGATTATATTATTACTGAATTTGAAGAAAATATTGTGCCTACTTTAGTTCAAACACAAGTTGTTGGACAAAACGATACCAAGCAATTACTAGAAGATTATATGAAGAAATTTGAAGAAGCACGATCAGTTATCAATAAAATGGCGTCATTAAAACAAATCGAATCATTAATTGACGCACTAGTATCATCTAATATGATAACTAATATAAATGATATCAATGATAAATTAACAACGATAGCAGGAACCGTAGCAACTATATCAGATCTTATTAGTTAAATAAAGAACGAGAGACAAAAGTCTCTCGTTCTTTTAATAGTTTTTATTCACTGTTTTTATTGATAAATAATACAAAATAAATATACGTTGTTGATCGTAAAGTACTTCTTGTTGCAACTCTACTTGTTTTTAAATATTCAGTGCTATTCTTTTCTAATAAAGTATCAAGTATTTCTTTAATATGTAATACCAACAGATCTTCAGTATTACTAATACTATATGCTCGCTTTAATAATCGAATAAAATTCATACTTCGAATTGTTTTTTTACTTTGTTTTAATGTTACTAAATAATAGGTTATAATATCACTTAATAAAGAACCCACTAATTCAGAATCATTTTCTATCATTTTTTCTATAGAAAGTTTCATTTTTTCTGCTTTTGTTTTCGTTTGTTTACAAACAATTTCTAATAATGCCGTATCAACTTGACTATTAGTAGATAAATTTATTAATAATCTTCTAGTAATTTCGCTAATATCGTTACTTACATTAGTAGAGATATTCATATATGTTTTACCATCTTCAGGATTTTCAAGTAATGTTTTATCTACTCCAACTGATTTTCCTTCTTGGACATATTTATAATATCGACTTGCAATGGATTTTATCGTCGAATTAATTCTTCCAATAATATTATTTAGAAAATAATGGTAATTAGCATCAGTCGGGCGGCGCATTATATCTACCGTATTATTCACGTTTGAATACGCGATGTAACGTAGAAATTCGAAAATATTTTCGAATTTCACAAGATTATAGCGATTAGACGAATCATCCATAACTTGATTCATTAATTCTTCATCTGCTTCATAAGGAAAAAAATTGTGCTGTATAGAACTATATAACCTGATAATAAGCATTAAGTTTAATATAAAAATGGGACTATTTTTATAATTTTCATTAATGGCTATTTGTTTTCTTTCAGCTTCAGTTAAATTATTAAAATACCAAAAAATAAGCACAGAGAATACTGCATTACTCGGTTTATTAGGGATAAACCAGCTTTTCTTTAAATAGGTACTATCTTTTAGGATTTTTTTAATTTCAATTTCATCCGCGCCGGTCACATTAATAAATTCCATATCTTGACTTTGGGTCCATAATATTTTTTTATTTGGTCCACGGGTTGCTAAATTACTAATTTGAGATTGTAGATATTTTTGGATAAATTTTAATATTTCGGCTTTATTTTGGTTAAATACGTTTCCGTATTTCTGAACAATTTTATCGTAAATACCGCGCTCTTCTGATTTATTACGGTTCGCGTCGACTAAATTGCTTTTTATTTCGTCGGGAATCCATTTACTTAATGTTGAATTGTCAAATTTCCGGTCTAAAAATAATGCTTTAGATAGTAATCCTTCAGTACCAAGAGTATCTTCGTTCCAAAAACTATTATTTATTTGGAACGGTTTTTCTCTTACAGATATTCTAAACGCATTTTCAATGGCTAAAAAATTTTCGATATTTTTCTTAGAGGTTAATTCAGTATAAGTCATTATGAATTTTCTCCTTTAATTTTCTTTATAGATAAATGTTTTCGGATTTTTCAGGTTTTCAATTTTTTCTATAGTACTGGTTTTAGATTTTCTTTAGAAAATCTAAAACATACCCCCAATAGAATATAAATAAAAATCTATAATATTTTATCAATATTTTTTTATTATTTAATTTATTTTTAATCTTTATAATCATCAAAGAATAATTAATAAACGTATGATCGCTGATAAATCTAAAAACTAGTATAACAACGCTAATTCTTTTTATATATATTACATAAACAAAAATCGTTTTAACTTTTTTTTTATTTTTGTTTAAAATTAAAAAGGTAATAAAAAAATGATAAATATATTATAAACTTAGAGAAAGAAAAACTTATTCATATCTATGATAGGAGAAAATATGGCTGATACTAATTTACAATCATTTTTTATGTGGCAACTAATGCAGAATAAAGAAAGTAAGGAAACAAAAAATCCTACTGAAACTAAAGAGAATACACTAGAAGTAAATAAGGAAATATTTAATAATGCAAAAAAGAAAATGTTGCAACATTTTGTCGGTATTGATTCGGTTATTAATGCTATTTTTAATCAAATTGAAACATGGTTTTTATATCCTGAATTTTTAACTCGTCCTACTATTATTAATCTGTGGGGATTAACAGGTGTTGGAAAAACTGATTTTGTAAAGAAATTAGTTAAATATTTAGGATTACCCAATAAATTCTGCACAATTAATTTAAGTGGAGATACTCCTGAATTACATGACGATTATGGTTCAGGTGGTTCTGGAGTATATACGGGTCTTTCTAATAATGTGTTAGAAGCATTAACGTATAATAATATACGACCAAAAGATAAGTCAATATTATTACTTGATGAAATACATCAGTTTCGAACAATTGATAATAAAGGAAAAGAATGGTATGGAAGTGGAAAATATAGAGATATTTGGAATTTATTAAGTGATGGAAGTGTCTATAATAATTCTCAAATTGTTTTATATATTCAAGGAAAGATTTTATCCTTACGAAAACGATTACAACAAGCACAAAATAATGATTTAAAAAATAGTGAAAATATTAGTAACAAATTTTTAATTAATTTTGGGATTCCTGTATACGAAGAAAAAGAAAAGGTTCTTAAATCACAAGATCCTTCTTTAACACAAGAACAAAAAGAATTTTATGAACGGATGGAAAAACAAAACCGAAAAAACGAAACATCTGAATTAGAAAAATTCTTTAAAGAAAGTTGGAATCCTCTTAATTCTCGTTTCTTAGCAAATATGATTACTATTACTCCAGAAGATATTAATTATATTAATATGCTTAGAATGCAATATCAAGATTATACAAGTGTTTTGTTTGACACAATGCAAATTAATAAAAACAATTATAATATTGAACAACTATTTGAACGGTGTTCTTGTAAAGTAATGCTTGAATTTTTACAGAGAAAACACGAAGAACTTTCAAATAAAAACATTAATTTAGATTTTGAAGAAGAACGATATGAAGAGGATAACTATATTTATTCTAAAATGCTTATCTTTATTTGTGGTAATCTCAAAGAAGAAATATATATGAAACATGATACCTTATCAACAAATGATATCATTGAATTTTTAAGTGATCGTTTTCCACCAGAACATATTGCTCGATTTGGACACAATTATATAATGTACCCGATATTAACTGAACAAAATTTTGAAAAGATTATTGAAAGAGAAATTGATATACAAGAGAAAAAATTACAAGAGCGATTTAAAGATGATACTCTTATTTTAGACCGAAATGATATAAAAAATAAAATTAAACAGCACGGTTATAATATAAAGCAAGGGACACGACCCATTTTAAGTTTAGTTGGTTTAATTTTAAGTGAAATAATTCCAGAATTGCTCGTTAAAAAATTATCTTATAAAGATAATATAATTACTGAAAAAGAGTAAGGAGGTTTCTCGTGGCCAAAAAAGATCAGTCACAAAAAACTGAAAAACAAAACAAACCAAAGAAAACCGTTAAAGAAAAGAAAACTCAGAAAAAAGAAAAACAAGCTAAGAAGTGGTAATAGAATGATTAGTATTTATACCGACGGTTCACTTGTTAATGAAAAAGGTGGAGGTTTTAAGCCAACGGAAAATAGCGTGGGTGCATGGGCCTTCATCATTGTGCAACAGGATGATAAAGAAAAGAAAAAGATTCTTATAGAAAAAAGTGGTGCTGAAGTAGGTACCACCAATAATAAAATGGAATTGGCTGCTGCTATTGAAGGACTTGAAGAATATAAAAAATTAAAACTAAATGAAAAAGAAATCGAGATATGTTCTGATTCAATGTATTTAATAAAAGGGATGTCACAATGGATTCATGCGTGGCTCCGTAATGATTGGAGAAACCAAAAGGGAGATCCCGTTAAGAATAAAGAATTGTGGCTTCACCTATTAGAACTTGACCAAGCAATCAAACCGAAATATGTTTGGGTAAAAGGTCATGATGGAAATGAATACAATGAACGATGTGACCTTATGTGTCAAGAAGCAGTACGAAAAAAGATGGAATCATTAAAGAAGTAATATAAAAACGTCTCTAGTAATTACTAGAGACGTTTATTCATAAAAAATAATATCGCAACATGTTTTAAACCTTGTTATAGCTGTATAAAGCCATTTACTATAAATGTGACTTGGAATATCTTTTTCAACAATAATTAATCCACGATTATTAAACTCTGAGCCTTGCATTTTATGAGCCGTACCACAATAAAAGAAATCAAGATCCACGATACTATCTGGACTATCATCATTTTCAATTTTTAATGATCCATAATTTTTTTGCCCTGTAATATAATTTTCAAAGATATTTTTATTACAATACGTTTCAAAGAAATAATCATCATTTGGTATAAAATCTGGTTTATATTTTATTTTTAATAATTCTCCACGAGTAGTGCTTTCTTCTAAGGTTACAAGACTTAACCCATTTACTAGTAAAATAGGAATATCTTCATAATCAAATTGGTGAAAGTAATTTGTTTTAAGGCAGATTAATTTTTCTCCCTTTTCAGGGTATATTGATTTAATACCTTTTGCAATTCGTATTGCTTTATTAAATCGTTGCCGTGTTTCATTTTTATAACAAATAATAACTTCATATTCAAGTAAATTCTTTATATCTTTCATAAAAAAAACATTTGAATCGTTATAGGCACCAGGGTGTATTGGTTCAAAGTTACGTGCTAAGGTAGCTAATTGAAGAACCCCTGATGTTTCATCTTGCCGTATTATTTGTGTTAATTGGGCATCAATATTTTTAATATCTTCTAAGTAAGAGTTTCTTCCAATTATTGGAGGTAGTTGTCCAATATCACCTAGAGCAATCGTATAAATACCGAATGATAAAATATCACGAATAAAATCATCGTTTAACATACTAAATTCATCAATGACAATTAATTTTATTGATGAAGATAATCGCGCTTTTAATCTGAAAAAGAATTTTCCACTTGAGCTTTTATAAATATTATAAAATGTTTTATGTAGAGTATTAGCAATTAATCCTTTTCTTCGTAGTACATTCACCGCTTTTCCCGTAAAGGCTGTAAATAAAACGTTATATTTTGATAATCCTAATATCGATATTAAAACATTTATAATAGTGGATTTACCTGTTCCGGCAAATCCAGCTATAGTAAAAATATTCTTTTTATCCCACGAAGTATCAAAATACCATTCAATACATTTTCGTATGGCTTTATCTTGATCCGAAGTTAATTTCATTTATGCGGAAGGTGGTATTATTTTTTCTTGGAGTTCTTTTCCATATTTTTGATTTAAAAATTCAAGTAACTTTTCTACATAATTATCTATCTTAATAAGTTCATCAATAATAACTGAGTATATTTTTTTTACTTGAAGATCATTTCCATAACCAATATAATTTATAATAATATTCCGAGAAAAAGAATTATACCATTCTGAAGAGATAATATTTCGTTTTTCTGAAGAATTACTTAAATTTAATATTTTTTTTATGAAAGGATAATCATTAAATATAAAAGCAAATGCAGCTTTCCACATATTAAAATAATTTCGTGTTTTATTTCGTAATTCTTCTTCAGTATCAATAATAAATTCAGTTTTAAAATGTTCAAAAATGTGTTCAAACAAAGCATTAAAAAACTCAGTACATTTTAATAATAGAGTTTGTAAATTATCATCAGTGTAGTCTTCTGGAAAATGAGTAAAATCATGTTCAATTAAATCAAGTGAATTTTGAAGTGTTTCGTTAAATATTTCTTTATGAAATACTTCAAAAACAGTTCTGCTACCAAAGTTAATCATAAAAAGTAATCTCCTTTCTTTATTATATATTATAATCTTATGTAAATACTTTTATGGAGGTATATACGTGTTTCTAAACATGGTCGCTGTTCAACAGCTTGCAATTACAAATGATATGAAAATTTCAATTGAAGTACAACCTAAAAAAAAGAATTTTATTTGTTTTTATAAACGTTTTGATAGTCTGGATGGTTCAACTCGAGTTAAGACTAAAAAAATTGGATTAAGCAAAAAAGAATTAGAAATGTATCAAGTTGAACAATTATCAATGGAAATTGCTGCCTTTTTATTTATGCCATAAATTTACAAATCTAGGGGGACTTATTAATATATGAAAAAGGTATTATTATGCCGTTAGGTTTATCAGACGATTTCGTTAAATCACTAGCTAATTTTAAGACGGTTGAAATTCCAACCGCTGAAAGTGAATATAAAAGAAAATTATTAAATGAAAAAAGACAATTATTAGAACAAGCAAAATCATTACGAACACAGGATATAAATAAAAAAGTTCAAACTAATAACCTTGAAAAAGAATATCAAA
>LSPZ01000073.1_pt1 | contig 18407 bp, 26 predicted proteins | sample 651281 | NCBI WGS metagenome assembly LSPZ01 (sample SAMN04438313, study PRJNA306036) | termite gut metagenome | isolation source: viral DNA filtered from gut of termites from termite colony 2 | host: Coptotermes formosanus | place: USA: New Orleans, Hayne Blvd. | collected 2013-06-18
TGAATTAATTGAATGGTATGGAAAAGAAGTGTTTGATGAAGCAACTGTAAAAGAAAAAGAATATTTTCTTAATCTCACATAAATTATGATAACAAATATATTACTTTTGATATTACTTGTTATGTTCGTTTTTGGAATTGGTGGGATGTTAACTATTATATCAATGGCTTTGGATAGCGAAAATCAAGTAAATAATAGCGAAAATATTAACCCAGAAGAAGTACATCATTTAATTGACATACATAGATGGGATGATAAATGTAATCCTTATGGTTTAACATTATGAAAGAAATATGGACAAGAACAGGAAGGGATTTTGATGAGGTTTACTCTATCTTAACAAAGGATGTTCCAAAAGAAACAATGGAATTATGTGAAAAAATGTGTGATGATTTACTTGAAGAATTAGAGAAAATCCAAAAAAATGAAGAAGAATATTATAATAAAAAGAAAACATGAATTTTAGAAAAGAATTAACACAAAGACAAAAAGAAATCATTTATGAACTTGCTTGTGATTGGCAACATGATTCTTATTCTTCATTAGAACCATTTGAAATTGATTACAAATTTTGGGAAGATGTTCCTGTAGAATGGTTAATTGAAGATTTAGCATCCAAAATAGAAAATTTAGAAAAAAATATAACATAAAAAGTCAAGGAAATTTTGATTCAATGTTAAGAGGGGAAAGAAATATTTGTGAAGGATTTAGACTGATTAAAAAGGAAGAAATATGTAAAGGTGTTGATCAAATATGTAATTTAATTAATATGATATTACAAAGTCCTAATTCACGTTATCAAATTGTAACTAGTTGGGATCCAACAGTGATTCAACTTAAAGAATGTGCATTACCTTCTTGTCATCATATATTTGGAACTTGTGTTAGAGATGGTAAATATTTAGATTTAATTATTAATCAACGTTCAGTTGATACAATTTTAGGTTTACCATTTAATATTGCATCATATGCTTTTTTAATACATATATTAGGTGCTATAACTGGATATAAACCAGGTATATTAACATGGGTTGGTTGGAGTACACATATATATGAAAATCAGATTGAAGGTGCGTTGGAACAGTTGAAGAGAGAACCAAGAGAGTTACCAACATTGGAATGGAACAGGGATGATGAAAATACTTCTGAATTTATTAATACTGTTCAGGAAAATTTTGATAATGGTAATATAAGTTATTCAAGTGAAGAATTAACAAAATTATTTGCTTTATTGTCATCTAACTCTTTTAAATTGAATAACTATAACCCACATCCAACAATTAAAATTCCCTTGTCAACAGGATTAAACAAACCAGAAATAACAACAACATTTGAAGAATTAAAATTGGTGATGATTTATCAAAATGTACTGATGGACATAGTATGGGTATTAAACACTTGGCAGCTTATGGTGATAATACAGGTTCGACATTGCATTATGCTTGTGATGTTGCTACAAAATACAGATGTTCCAGAAGTGTTGCTGATGCCGATTTATATATGGAGAAATCACTTGAAAATATTGGATAATGGTTAATTTAATAGTAGCAACAGATTTGAATGGTGGAATTGGATATAAGGGTAATCTCTTATATCCAATCAAAGCTGATTTGAAAAGATTCAAGGAATTAACAACTGATGGGGTTGTTATCATGGGTAGAAAAACCTGGGATAGTTTACCTAAAAAACCACTCCCAAATAGAATTAATGTGGTCTTATCAAAGTATAAAATTACTGTATATGATGACGATTCTGAAAGCGTTTATAATGCAGAACCCAATTTTGATTTTGAACCAACAACTTTTGATGTACTATTGAGAGATGTAAATTCAGAAGCCTATGGTGATAATATGTGGGTTATTGGAGGTGAACAGATTTATAATTTATTCTTACCTTATGTAGATAAAATATATTTGACAAAAATACATTCTACGTTTGAAGCAGATGCTTTTTTTCAACTTCCTGAAAATCTCACTCTTAGAAGTCAAGAATATATTAATGATGATACTCCAATACCATATACTTTTGAAATATATGAAAAGTGAAATAAAAAAGGTTCTCAATTATGAGAACCTTTTTTTTACCTCTTTTCGTACATACATTAATTCATTCACAATAACCTTATCTCCATTCATTCTTGAATATGAACTGTTTTTCCCATTCAATAATATAATGTCTGATTTATTCAAAGTTAATCTTTTTGCTTTATTTTCTCCTCTATCTCCATCATAAGTTAAAGCATAATTGCAAGGCAAATTATTACAATAATCAATCAATTCTTGTTCATTAATTGCACCATAATACATTTTCTTATCATTACTTCCTAAATAGGGTGGATCAAGAAAAACAAAATCATATTTCTCTGGTTGAATATCAATGTAATTTATGTGTTTGAACTCTACATGAAATCCATTAAGTATTTTGGAAGTTTCAACAAGCATTTTTTCCATTTTATCAGGATGAATACCAGGTCTTGAAAAATGACATGTACTGTTGTATTCACCTTTGTTATTGAACCTTAATAAACCATTAAATGCTGTTCTTGTTAAAAACAATAACAGTACATATTTTTGATTTTCCCAATCTGAACTTGTATTGTAAAGTTGTCTTGTTAAATTGAATACATTTTTTCTGATTTCATATAGTTCTTCTATACCTATATCTTTTTTGTAAACATAATTGAAATTATCCCAAAAGATTGAATACCATTTATGTAAATATAAAGGTTCTTCTTTAATACCATTCCATAAATCAATTAAATCTTTGTTTATATCGGAACATTGATAACCAATAATATCTTTTCTTTTATCTCGCCATAAAGGATTTGTTAACAATTCAAATAACACTGCACCAGAACCAAAGAATGGTTCGTGATATACTGAAATATCATCAGGAAAATGTGATACTATTTGTGAAGCAAGAGGTGCTTTACTACCTGACCACTTTATAACATTTTGAAATTTGGACATAATTTTATACTTTTGTTACTGCAAAGATATAAGAAAAACTATTTATATCAAAATAGTAAGGTAAAGATGAAAAGAACTATTATACTGACAGAAGAACAATCAGAGAAGTTAATAAAGTATATGGTAACTGAACAAACACAGTTAAACATTGTGCTTGATCTGAAAAATTTTCTTGACCGACATTATACAAAAGGAGAACAAACTGAAATAACTCCAAATGGAGCTTTTTCAACAAAAAAAGTTATAGGAGTAAAATCCAAAGGGGATGAAGGGGAAGATGTAATAGTTACAAATATCTCACCTCAAGACTTATTTTATAGATTAGAACCAAAAGTCAAAGACAAATTAGATAAAGGAGGGAAAAGAGATGCCTTTCTAAAACAGGTAATTATTGACTGGTATAATGATAAAATCACAGAAGTCGGAAATTTATCCAAAAATTTAACCATATAATTGTTGTGTTTTTTATTTAAAAAATATATCTTTGTTTAACAGAGAAGATTGAAATAAAATAAAAAGCAAGTTGAAGTATTTTGGTATGTCTAATAGTATTTATTCTTTACCAAAAATAAATTTTACAAATATTGTTTATGAATAAAGAAAAGAAAACTTATAGTTACGATGAGGTTTATGATGCCACCCTCAAGTATTTTAATGGTGATGAATTGGCGACAAAATCATGGATTAAAAAATATTGTTTAAGAAAAGAAGAAGATGAGGGAGTAGACATATTATATGAACTGACTCCTGATGATATGATAAGAAGATTATCAGAAGAGTTCGGAAGAATAGAAGATAATTATTCATACAAAATAAAAGAAGAACAATTTAACCAACTATCTGATTATGGAAAAGAATATTTAACAGAAGTTAAAAAAAATTCTAAAAATTATGTTTATGATTTATTACATGATTTTAAATATATAGTTTTAGGAGGTTCTGGTAATGAAAATATTGGTTCAGGAAAACCAATATCCCTCTCTAATTGTTTCAACAGTGGTAAAATGACTGATAGTATTGAATCCATTCATAATAAAGTCAAAGAAATGGCACATGAAGCAAAAAGGAGGGGTGGCACGAGCACAACACTTTCATATTTACGCCCAAAAGGTGTTAAAATTAATAATGCTTCAAAAATGTCAAGTGGTGTTGTTAACTGGATGGGATTAATTAATGAAAGTGCAAGTGAAATAGGACAAAATGGACGTATTTCAGGTACAATGGTAACACTTGATGTTGAACATCCTGATATAATTGATTTCATTAAATGTAAAAGAGATAAAACAAAATATACCAATACAAATATATCAGTAAAATTTGGAGATGATTTTTTTCAAACTTTAAAAATAAAAGGTGATTGGTTCTGTAGATTCCCCATTGATTTAAATTTAAAAAACATAGAATTATTTTCCCAAACTTTTGAATATGAGAAATTATATCCATATGATGGTGGTTATGTGAAAAAAATTAAATCAGAAGATATATGGAAAGAATTTTTATTATCAAATAAAGAATGTGGTGATCCTGGTTTACTTTTTAGGGATAGAATTTTAAATAATGATGGCGCAAGTGTTTACCCTGAATTAAAACCAACAAACCCAAATTTATGTGCAGAACTTTATCTTGCTGATTATCAATCATGTATATTGATAAATACTAACTTATATTCATTATTAAAAAACCCATTTCAGAAAAATGTTTATTTAGATGAAGAGTTGGCATATAAAATCTTTTATAATTGTTTGATTTTAGGAGATGATTTTGTTGATTTGGAAATTGAATCTCTTAACAGGATTATTGAAAAATTGGAAAAGGAAGGTGATGAAGATTCTTTGGAAGAGATAAAATTGTGGAATAAATTCAAAGATAAAACTAAGAAGGGGAGAAAAATTAGTTGTGGTTTTATGGCACTTGGGGATTTTTATGCTACCTTAAATGTACCCTATGGAGATATAGATATTACTACTAAATTAATGAAAATCAAATTAAAAGCAGAATTAGATGCTTCAACTGATTTAGCCATAATAAGAGGTAGTTTTCCTGAATATGATTTGAGTAATGAATATGAAACAAGAGAAACATATGGAGAATATTTAATTTCAGGTAATAATGATTGGTACCAATTTCTTTTAACTGAATTTCCAAAGGAAGTAAAAAGAATGATGATATATGGTAGGAGAAATGTAACATGGTCATCAATACCACCAACAGGAACTTCTGCTATTTTAACACAAACAACATCTGGTATTGAACCTCTTTTTTTCCCCTTTTATAAACGCAGGGTTAAAGTGTTTAGGGATAATGAACATTATGATGTAATAGATGTAGATGGTTCAAAATTTAGAGAAGAATATGTTATTCATGATAAATTAAAAGAATTTGCAAAAATTAATAGTGAAGTTGCTTTACAGCCTTTTGATGGTTCTTCTAATGTGGATTGGCAAAGGGTATATGAGCAATCACCCTATTATAAACAATGTGCGAATGATTTAGACATTGAAGTGAGAACAAAAACACAATCACTTATTAATAAGTATATATGTAGTTCAATTAGTTCAACTGTTAATCTCCCTTCAACTGCAACATTAGATGATATACAAAAGGTTTATTTAAGTGCTTATAATAATGGTACTAAAGGAATCACTTTATATGTAGATGGAAGTAAAGGGGGAGTATTGTTATCAACTGATAAAAAAAAGGATGATCCTTGTAAAGATTTTATTACCCATAGTGCCCCAAAACGTCCCAAAACACTAAATGCTGATTTTTATAAAATAAAATATAAATCACAAAATTATATCATTATTGTAGGTTTATATTGTGATAAACCCTATGAATTATTTTGTTTCGTCCCGACATTGGAAAATATTGAACTGAAAACCTTGTTCAATAAAATAAAAGAACATACTGGAATAATAACAAAAGTAAATAAAAACCTGTATAAATTTGATTCAGATTATATAACAATTCCAAACTTAACAGAGTTCAATAGTGAAGAAGAAAAAAGACATTGTACAAGAACTTCTTTGGAATTAAGACATGGTATTGGACTTGAATATATTATCAAGACTTTTAAGAAATATGATGATAACATTACTTCATTTAGTAGTGTTTGTGCAAGAATTTTAAGTAAATATACAAATAAAGAGAACAAAACTGGTGAAGTGTGTCCTGATTGTGGTGAAAAATTGATTCATGAAGGTGGATGTACACTTTGCCCCAATTGTTCTTACAGCAAATGTAGTTGATTATGAAGAAATTAATTTTAATCTTAACAATTTTAACCACTATACTTTTGAGTGGTTGTGTAACAACACAATATGCTACTTTAGAGAACGATTCTGTAATAGTGGTATATCAGGATATGGGAATAACATTTCCAAATTATTACTATGTGAATATGAATGGTTGGTCTTATTATTACTCTGTATATAATGGAATTTATACTTACTATGTTTATTATGATTATCTTCCTCGAATAAGACATTATCATAATTATCATTGTTATTATTACAACCCTCATTATAGACATGTGTACCAATATCAAAGACATGGTACAGTTTACAATAGTAGAAGCACAGCAGCAAACAATAGAAATACACCACAAACAAATTATTCCAATAGTAGAAGAAGTAGCACTTCTAATGATACTTATCAACGCTCACAAAGCAATTCTACTACTACAAGAAATAGTAGTGGAACAGTTAGGAGTAGTACACCATCATCACAAAGTAGGAGTAGTGGTTCTACTTCAACAAGGAGTAGTGGGAGTTCAAGTTCAGGAAGAAGTAGTGGTGGAAGTAGAAGATAATTAAGTTTATTTAACATCAAAAATTTGGAGGTATGGATATTTTTCCATACCTTTGTTTTATAAATTGAATAAAATGAGTTCACAAAATAAGAAAAATAAAGAGAAAAATGCTTACAGTTATCATGGTTTTGCTTTGAAAGAACATGAATCAAAACTTAAAAGATTACTGTATCTCGTGGAAGCCTTAACCATAGAATTAGACAATATATAAAAGATATGATATGAAAATTACAAAAGAGGACATATTAAAAATGCACAAAAAGGTTTCAAGAGAAATTGATCTTGAAATTCAGCCTGGTTTTGTGTCTTGTGATAGAACACATCGAAATAAAAAGAAATATAATAGAAAATCCCAATCTTGGAAAAGAGATTGGGATTTTTCATTTATTTACGATTTGTTTTCTAATTCTTCTACTCGTTTTGTTAATTCTTGTATTGCGCCAACAAGGGTATAAATAACTTGTGAGGTGTCAATACTTAATAAATCATCAAATATAATCTCTTCCTTACCTTCAATTTGATATATCCTTTTCGTTTCAGAAACTTGTTTAGGAAATACTTCCTTAAACTCTTGTGCTATAAATCCAGTGATTGTTTTGTCATCAGAACTATTAACAAAGTCTTTGTAAATATAACAACTCAATTTCGAGGGGGAAATAACACTTCAACTTGGGACAGCGAAACAAGAAGTCTGCTCGGCAAACCTGGAACAAGCACAAGTTTAACTAATTATCGCACCTATGCCCGCCGTAGAGGAACCGCAGGAAAAAACAGTGCAGGGTGGAATTGCGATGTTTACGATATTCAAAAAACTTGTTATTGGTTGTATGTTGTGGAATACGCAAATTTGAATTGTCAAATAGCATACAATGCAACACATACTTCCGAAGGATACAAACAAGGTGGATTAAGTGATGGAGTAACAACTTTAAATAATTCACTATGGAGTAGTTGGAACAGTTATAATCCGTTTATTTCTTGCGGAATTACAAATAATTTAGGTAATCAGACAGGTACTGTGGATTTTGTCATGCCAGCTGAATATGGAGCAGTATTAACCGTAAAAGTACCAAGTTATCGTGGATTAGAGAATCCATTTGGTCATGTTTGGAGTTGGACTGATGGATGTAAATGTCGTATACAGGCGGATAATGCAGGTGGACTTTCTCAATTCTATGTTTGTAATGACCCCTCAAAATTCCAAGATAGCAATTATAATGATTACGAATTGAGAGGAGTTTTACCAAGATTAAGCGGATATATAAAAGAGATGTTATTGGGTGAATTTGGAGAAAACATGCCGATAACAGCAACTGGGGCAAGTTCCACAACATATTTTGCTGATTATTTCTATACCAGTATCCCATCAAATGGGGAGAATTTAAGGGGTGTCCATTTCGGTGGTATTGCGCATAATGGTGCGCTTGCGGGTTTCGGTTACTCGAATACGTCTTATACGCCCTCGTCTACGTCTTCGTATATCGGTTCTCGCCTTTGCTTTATCCCCGAATAAAACGATATGCAACGATAAAATAACGAACAAAAATTGAATGAAATATGGAAAAAACAGATGATGGAAGTTTAGCATTTTTGAAAATCGAACCTGATAAAAGTAGCAGGAGGTTTGAGTGTGGGGAAATAAAGCAACAAGATATTGCGAACCTCACTTTTTGGGTTATTGATTATATTGATAATGTTAAGACAAAATTTGGAGAAGACAGATTTCTTGTGAAAATCAAATTTGATATAGAAGATTCCGAAGCGAAAAAATTCTTTACAAATTCTAAGGAAATAAAATACGTTTTAGAGAAGATTAGAGAATTAAATGCTTTCCCTCGAAATGTTACTATGAAGAGGTCAGGAAACAGATATTATTTTGAATAAATAAGTAAAAAAGGTTGTTTGCTTTTAAGGGGTGTCCATTTCAGTGGTAATGCGAATAATAGTGCGAATGCAGGTTTCAGTTACTCGAATACGAATAATACGCCCTCGAATACGAATACGAATATCGGTTCTCACCTATACTGTAAAAAATATAAAAAGCAAAGACCCTGCCTCTTGGCAAAAAATAAAGTTTGATTAATGGGTATTAGTAGTAGTTCCGAACATTCCCAAAGAATACAGCAAAGCAGAAATGAAACGAATAGGTAATTTATATGATAAAATAATAAGTATTGAGAACTTACAACTTGCGGACGAGAAAGCTCGCAAGGGTAAGTTAAAATCTTATGGAGTTATCAGACATGACAAAAACAGGGAACAAAACATTCTTCGCTTGCATGAGATGTTGAAAAACGGCACTTTCAAAACATCAGAATACGACATTTTTACTATCCACGAACCAAAGGAAAGAAAAATATACCGATTACCTTATTTTCCTGATAGAATAGTGCATCACGCAATAATGAATGTATTAGAACCTGTGTGGGTTTCCATATTTACCACAGATACATATAGTTGCATAAAGAACAGGGGAATCCATGAAGTCACTAAAAAGTTGAAAAGGGTATTGAAAGAAAAATCAGATGAAACAAAGTATTGTTTGAAAATAGACATCAAAAAATTCTATCCGTCTATTGACCACGATATTTTAAAACAAATTATCCGCCAAAAAATAAAGGATAAATGCTTACTATTCTTGCTTGATGAGATAATAGATTCTGCTGAAGGTGTGCCAATTGGAAACTATTTAAGTCAGTATTTCGCAAACCTGTATTTAACTTACTTCGATCATTGGTTAAAGGAAAACAAGGGTGTGAAATTCTATTTTCGATATGCAGATGATATTGTAATATTACACAGGGATAAATTGTATTTGCATGAATTGTTGAAAGAAATGCAAACATATTTATCTGACAACCTGAAACTTCAAATAAAAAGCAACTGGCAGGTTTTTCCTGTTACTTCTCGTGGAATTGATTTTGTAGGATATGTTTTTTACCATACTCATACAAAACTTCGCAAAGGTATCAAACAACGATTTTGTCGCCGTTTGGTACAGATAAACAAGCGAAACAGTTTAACAGAAGCAGAATTAAAACAAAGCATTTGCCCATGGTGGGGATGGGCAAAATACTGTGATAGCAGAAATTTAATAAATAAAATTTTAAAAAATTCAAAACATGAAATCAAATTCAAACGATAAACCGCTTATTTTGCATAATTTAGGCGATGGAAGCTGGCACTATAACTACGATATAAAAGAAGTGCAAATTACAAATGAAAACGAAGGAACAAGAAATGTATTTGATTATAATACAGCGCATTTCTTCGGAGAACCAACTTACGAAAAAATAGTATCGGCAATTATAAGGGAAAACTATACTTTAGATGCAGAACTTTCTATTCAAAGGCAAAGGGAAACAAATCCTGAAAAATTTGAATTGTACAATCAGTTTTGCGAGCAAGTTAAAGAGATGGTAAAGGCAGATTTTATCAAAAATAACTTAACCGACAAGAAATTATAATTTAAAAACGATATAAAAAATGAGCAAACTGAAATTTTTAAAAGGACTGGAAAATAATCTTCCTTCTTTATTAGATAATGATGCTATATATATTACTACTGACACTGGTAAACTGACTACCAGTGGTCATACATGGGACAGTAATATAACAAAGGCACAAGTAGGATTGGGCAATGTCGATAACACAAGTGATGTGGATAAACCAGTATCTACTGCTACAAATACTGCATTAGCATTAAAAGCTAACATAGCATCTCCTGCATTTACAGGAACACCTAGTGCGCCAACAGCAACAGCAGGAACCAATACAACTCAAATAGCAACAACTGCTTTCGTAAAAACAGCAGTGGATACTAAACAGGATAAAATAACTGCAACAGGTAATACTAATCTATTGGTAGCCCCAACAACAGCAGGGGGGCAACCAACAACTAAACCTATTTCTGATTTTGCAGCAGCCATAAATAGAACAATAACAATAACTGGAGACACAACATCCACTGCCATAACTGATACAGGTGGAAATTTATCAATAGCAACGACAACTGCACAAGCTAATAAACTAAAAACAGCGAGAACACTTTCAGTCCAGAATGTTAATCTTGCTTCTACTACAGTGGGTACTGCCATATCTTTCGATGGATCTGCAAATGTTACCTTGCCCCAATCAGGTGTTACAGGAACTTTACCAATAGGTAATGGTGGCACAGGAAATACAACAGGTTTAGCAGCAACTGCAACTAAATTAGCGACAGCAAGGACAATAACAACGAGTGGAGATGTAACAGCCACAGCTACGTCATTTGATGGATCTGCTAACATAACTATACCAACAACTTTGACAAGTGTAACAAGAAGTAACACAACTTCAACAGCAAGTCCAGCAGCAGGAGCTACATTTACAGCAATAGACAGTATTATATCAGATACAAAAGGAAGGGTAACATCTGTAAATACCAAAACAGTTACCTTGCCAAACGCTGGCAGTCCAGGGTCAGGGTATCTGCCATTATCAGGTGGTGAGATGACAGGTACTATCACAAACACCTTAAATAGCAACACACCCATTCTTGACAGTGCGAATCAAATAGCACGATTGTACATTTCAAACGATTATTCTGCTAGACTGATAGGTAATCCTGTATCTATAGAGAGTGGTGATCACAAACTTAGTTTAATATCAGGATATCAGGCAACTCTGGTAGTGCCTGATGAAGGATTTGCAATTACTACTTCAGGTAATATAGAATTCACTACAGGTTCCTCTGGTAGCACTATCTATGATGTTATCGAAAAGGATTACAACAACAGACCTGCATTTGCAAGCAGGGACAATGGTTCTGTTATAGTAAAAGCAGATATGAGTACGACACTGACAGATGCAGCAGCAAGTACTACTCTGCCAAGTACATCGTCAGAAACAATTTATGCTAAATTACAAACCTTGAGAAATAATGTTAAATACTTGTTAAATCAACCTGATACTAGTGTAGTTGTATTCAATCCAACAATAGTATTCCCATTGGCTAAATTAGGGCTTTCTGCAAGTTTATTTGGAAATTCAGTGACATTCACAAATTCATCCACACTTTCATTTAATGTTATAAATATCAAAAATAATGTCATTAATGGCAGGGTAAGGTGGAAAGCAACAGGTACAGTAGCTTCTCCATCAGGTGCAAGTACGTCATCCTTTATGGCAGCATCTGATTTACAAAAGGGCTTATTTTCTTTGGTAAACCAGATATATGTAAATACTCTTGTAACTCTTGATGTTACTCAATACAGCAATATGCCTATTGGAACATTTATAGCATATACTACGAATCCAAAAGATACAACAACAGGAGGAGGGACAATTTATTCTGCCAGTGATGGCAGTTTAATAGCAACAGGTTCTATGATATCCAATGCAAGTACTGTCAATATAGATATTGATGTGGAAATGCCAATAGTTGTAACTGGTGCGATCAATGCAAGTGGAATAATAGAGTTATAAAGAAAATATATTATGATATTAGAGAACGCACAGCAATTAATAGCGCAAGCCTGTGATTATGGAATAGATGAATATGGCAATTATACTTGTGCTAATTGTAAAGAGTATATACAAAAAGAAAATGGCACATTCCATCCTGTTAATGGTTGGAACTGTTGCCAGTGGTGTAATAAAAAGTCCACCTGCAATATCACAAACAAGCCTGCTTCCTGCTGGAAGTTTTGTTGCCCTGCATTAGCGAAAAGGATAGTAGGATGTGAGCGATTGGAGACAGCGTGGGGTATACTGCAAATAGAAGCACTGAAAGCACAATATCATGCAGGATAGCAAGCTGGCACCATGTAAATAACATAAACTAAAATATAGGTTAATATGAAGAATTTATTTTGCGAGGACAACTGTAATACAAACTTCTGTGTCAGAAGGGTAATGGGATGCATCGGTTTTTTAGCATTTACAGCATGTATTTTAATAAATACCGACCCTCATCCGTTACTGGATATGCTTGGCATGTTAAGTGCATCGCTTATAGGACTTACAACAGTTGATAAGTTTATAAAATCCTCAAATTAAATCCATCTATTTCATTTCCTTAAAGAAATCCGCTATACTTATTTCAAAGTAGTTGCAAATGGATTGCAGGGTTGAGACTGTGATATTCAATTTCCCAGTTTCAACCCTTGCTATATGTATATCAGTATCAATGTAAAACACTTCCTGAGAAATGCCTTTTTCTTCCCGTAACTGCTTAATCCTTTGAGCGATATTGAGAAGCAAATCCTTATTGCGTCTTTGTTTATTCATTTGCACTTACAAAAATGTCATTTATCGGATAAAATATCCATGACATATTTGTAAGTGTTTTAAAATTTGTCGCTATCTTTGCACTCGTTTAATGACAAATATGTCATTAAACGCAATAGTAAACAAACAACAATAACCAAAATGAAAAATGTATTTAGTATTTGGTCAATGGTCGTGTTAATGACCATGAGTGCAGGTTTCTCATCATGTTCAAAAGATGATGATGATGAGGGTAATAGTAATGACAGTTCACTTGTTGGCAAGTGGGAAGGCGTTGAAGACTTTGAATGGGAAAATGGTAAATGGGAGTCAAGTTATGAATACAAAGCAGGGGAATGTATTTGGACATTCGACCAAACTCATTTATTTGTACAAGACCCCAACGATGCTTTCAATGGGCAAAAAGTAACTTATTCTTACAATTCAAGTAAGAAAGAATTAACATTGGTGGGTTGGGTAAGACCTGTCTTAAAATTGACTTCCACCGAATTGGAAATTGACAATAGCATTGGGGGAATGAAAGCAAAAACAAGTTTCAAGAAAATACAATAACAATGGAAACATATATTGAAATAAAGTATACTTCTGATACATATAATGCTGAATATGTAGGGAAATTGTATAATGCTGTGTGTTCTTCACAAAAACAAATTGACGACAAAGAAGAAACTTTGGATAATGGTTATAGAATCTATTTTAAAACCAAAAAAGAAGCAAAAGCAGCATTAAAAGGGGTGAAAAAATATCTCAATGATTCATGGGATACAAATTGTAAAACTGATTTTAATAAAGATGGCATTGCTTGGGATGTATTGTATAAAGACATAACAGCAACACTACCTTTGAAAGATGTTGATGATATAAAAGAAGAATAGTTTGCTTATGGCTACAAATAAAACAGTAAATACGATTTTAGCAATAAGTCTTTTCCTCTTTCTTTTTTCTTGTGGAAAAAGAGAAACAAAACCTGAAGAAATTCCTTTAGAAGAACCTGTTCTTGCAGAAGAAGAACTTGAGGACACATATTCAAATTCGGGAACAGTAAATACACCTGAATACAATTTTCAAGAGATATTAAGTTATGACGATTTGAGGAAAAAATTGAATTATCTTGACGGAAAAGGATTTGTTTCTACTTATGAGGGAATTGTTTTAAGGTTTAAGATAGAGGAAACTTATATTGGGGTCAATAGGGAAACTTATTCCCTTGACGATGACATTCCTTACTATTATAAATCATTGGAAAAAGATGACCATCTGGAAAAATTGAATTACATAGGAGAATATTCTGTTAATAAAGATGCTGTTAGTATATTTTCTTTGGACAAAGACACACTGGCGTTAAGAGTGTCGAATTTCAATCCTGTAGGCAAAATAATCAATAAAGAAGTTATCTATTCCTTTGTTGAGTTAAAAAATGAATCAATGAAGGATTTCTTTTTCAATGTTCTTGTAAGTTATGACCTTACATACAAGTCAGGAAAATTAATCTATTTTATTCATTTAACAAAATACGAAAAGTTGGAAGATAAAGTAATTTTCACAGGGAAAATGTCCGAATATTTGAAATATGAGAAAGTCAATTCAACTCCACAAGATATGATAATTTCAATGGCTACTGGAGACATGGTGGCAACAGCGGTAGAAAATGTTACTTTTGTTTATGAGCGTCCACCTCATGACCATGCTGTAACACATATTTTGCGTTGCAGGCAAGGATTTTTCGTAGATTTGGAAGTAAGTTTGGATGGGAATGACAGGGACGGATATACTCTTTCAGGGAAAGCTAAAAGTGGAGGCAAAGAATGGAATTTGAAAGCAATACGGCACGATCCGTTTGAAGAAGCAATGGAAGAATTAACTAAGGTAACATGTCTTGGACTATATTGTTTGGTATGTCTATTATGTATCATAGCAATAATAGTAGATTCATCATAAGAACGTCCTCTTAATCTCATACTATGTCTGCTACCTCTTTTAAACAGAATTGAAGATTGAGTATTTGCATTATAATTCCAAACATCTACTGTTACAGATATACTAACAAATACATTACTACCAGTTGTAACTTTTAAATAAAATTGATTCAAATTGGCTGTTGTATTGTATAATTGAAAATTAACTACACTACCAGGTAAGTTATCATATTGTCTTTGCGCATTTTGACTTATTTTTGTACCACCAGCTCCAGTGTCAAATGTTCCAGAAGTTAAAAAACTCACAGGAGCATTTCCACCACTGTATGTTACTGTTGCAGTATATAACACTTTAGTCATACCATCCCTTTGCCAGAGTTGTGAATTTTGGTGTATTAGAGTTGAATCGATTGTAACAGGAAATGTAATATTTGTTCCTATCATTGCAGGAGTAATGTTAAATGTAACCCCTTCTGCAAGGAAATCTTCATGCTTCATGTTTTCACTTCTTTGAATATCTTCATCAATCAAAGAGTAGGAAACATGATCTTCTGGGGATGTGTGGATATAGCCTATTTCATCTTCTCCAAAGAACAAATGTTTCTCATCAGTTGTGTAATAGATACTATCTACATCCTTCTCTGGGATATTTTGATAACCATCTTGTAATCCTTTATTAAGTTTAACTATTCTGTTCATATTATATTTTAACAATAATACCTATAAATATCAGTAAATTTGTCTATTTGAAAAAATTTTCATACCTTTGTTTTGTTATTTAGAATTAATATGGAAGATATAAATGAATTAATAAGTTATTGGCAATCAAAATACAGACTTTTACATGATTGGGATATTCAGTATGATGAGGAGATTATGCTGGAAACATTAATATATCCAGCTCTCAAAAAGGCTTATATCGGTAAATGGGAAATGGTTTGTAAAGGTGAATTATGCCCATTAAATTTATATGTCAAACATGAAATGATTCATATTGCTATATCAATGATGAAACGAGATGAAAGTGATTATTTTGGATATGAGGAAACTTTGGTACAAGATTTATGTGAACTGATAAATGAATAATTACCTAAAATTTACATAATTACCTTGATAGGGTAATTGTGCAATATGTGGGTAACTAACAATAAAAATATGAAATTTATAAGAAGTATTTTCGGATTATGTAACCATGAATGGGAAATCATTGATACCATTCATGTTAAGAATGTTTTACAAACAGGTGAATTTAAGACTGTTGTTAGATGTAAAAAATGTGGACAATTAAAATCCTATAAAGTTAAATATTAGGTAATATGAAAGTGTATAATTTAGAACAAGCTGTAAAAATAACTTTATCTGATATGGAACATACAGATAGATTTGATTACATTGAAAAAATTTTTCTTTTTGATTGGGGTATATTCTTCAAATATAATAAAAGATGGGAATTTGATGTTTTCAATGACAAATGGAGTTTAGATGGTGTCATTAAAAGAGAAGAAATTGATACCTATGAACATGGTAAGTATATAGTTGATCCAGAAGATGAAACAAAAATATATAGAAGAGCATGTATTTGTTTGAAATTCTCAAATGGTGATTCTGAAATTCTATATTTTCCATCCAATGAAGAAATGATGAATTATTTCATTAAAAATATCAGACCTAAAATCAATATTGATAAATGCTTAATACTTGAAGATAATGGGTAACATAGAATTACATTATGGCGATTGCATTGATATTTTATGGGAGAAAAACAAATATTATGACTCAATATATAAACCTTTTTTAATACCTGATAAATCTGTTGATTGTATTATTGCTGATTTACCATATTTTCAAGTGGTTGATGCTGATTGGGATAATGGGTGGATAGATGTTTATGAATATATTGAATGGGTTGAAGAAATTATACAACCATGTACCAGAGTTTTGAGAGAAAATGCAAATATTATCTTATTTACAGGTAGGCAATATAATCGGTATGTATGTCAAATGTTAGACAAATACTTTGATGAAAAACGTATTATTATATGGTCAAGAAAAAGAGGTTTTAATAATACAAGGGGAAAAGCATTGGCTTCTGGATATGAACCTATCTGTTACTATTCAAGAGGAGATAATCCTGTTTTCAATAATGTCAAAATAAAACCCATTACAGATAGAAAAGAATATACCGAAGGTATTCTGAAAGAGGGAATTACCTTATCCGATGTTTGGTCAGATATTCCAGCTTTGCCACATAATTCAAAAGAAAAAGTAAATCATCCTACACAAAAACCTTTGAAATTAATGGAAAGAATTGTATCTTTGTTTACAAATGAAGATGAAACAGTTCTTGATTTTTGCATGGGTTCTGGAACCACAGGTGTTGCCTGCAAAAATTTGAACAGGAATTTCATTGGTATTGAGAAAAATAAAGAATATTTTGATATAGCACAAGAAAGATTATGTACACAACAAGAGAAAACTTAAAAATAAATAAGGTAAATAATGAAACCCTTATATCATTAATAAATGATATTAAAGGTGAATAATAAAAAAGAAATAATGGTTCATAGTGTTAAAAGCAATTAAAATAAAATTATATCCTAATAATATCCAAGCAACACAATTTAATAAGTTGCTTGGGTGTTATAGGTTTGTATATAATAATTGCTTGCAATACAAAAAAGATAGTTATGATAATAACAAAACTAATGAATCATTGACTACACTTGGAAAATATTTTCATAATAACCTAACTAAACAAGAAGAATATCAATGGCTTAATGAACAAAATACAAAGGTATTAAAACAAGCAATTAGACAAATGCTTGATGCTTATAAAAGATTCTTTGATGGGAAAGGAAAAGTAGGTTTTCCTAAATTTAAATCAAAACACGATAAACAATTATCTTGTTTATTTCCCATTGAAGCAATATCTAAAAGAAATGATTACCTTTGTGGTAAACTTTCTTTAGCTAACATAAAAGATATTAAGTTTAGATGTTCTGATAAGTATAAAAACTATTTAACTAAATATAAAGATGGTATTAAGTCAGCTATGCTAAAGAAAACAAAGAGTGGTGATTTTTATCTATCTATATTGGTTGATGGGGATGTTGCGAAACAACTACCTAAAACAAGCAATTCAGTTGGAATTGACCTTGGAATTAAACACTTTGTTATCACCTCACAAGGTGAGGTTTTTGGTAATCTTAAATTGAAAAGGACTAATGAAAAGAAGATTGTTAAGTTACAGAGACAATTAAGTAGAAAACAAAAAGGTAGTAATAATAGAACTAAGGCAAGGATAAAACTTGCAAGGTGTTATGAAAGATTGAACAATATAAAACAGAACTACTTACATGAGATAAGTAATAGATTGCTAAACGAAAACCAAGTTATAGTAATGGAGGACTTAAATGTGAGTGGTATGATGAAGAACCATCA
>LSPZ01000074.1_pt1 | contig 18402 bp, 27 predicted proteins | sample 651281 | NCBI WGS metagenome assembly LSPZ01 (sample SAMN04438313, study PRJNA306036) | termite gut metagenome | isolation source: viral DNA filtered from gut of termites from termite colony 2 | host: Coptotermes formosanus | place: USA: New Orleans, Hayne Blvd. | collected 2013-06-18
TGTCAAGACGATCCGTCCGAAAACTTATAACTACTGCGGAGACACCGTTGAAATGTCTCTGCATATTGACGGTGATGATTATGCGAGTTGCATTAACAAGTGCATCGAGCAGAAGAAGAAGTTTCACAAGTACCTGACCGATAACCAAACCCATTCATTCGGCAAATGCTACGGCTACGAAGATTGGCTGGAGCAAATGTTGCGGAAGGGTTGGGAAGATTGTAAGTACCGTTATGCAATCGGACGTATGTTCGATTTCCTGTGGTTCGGAGTCGAGGAGAAGAAACATCGATGATGAAAATCTATTACGCCATTGAATTATGGAAGAGTGATGCCCGGACAATACAAAAACTGTATTTCCGGTCGGACTTGTATCGGTCTCCGCATCAGGCAATAGCAGCGTTTAAGGACTTAGAAACGATGACGCTGTACGAAGCATTGCAGGATGTTTTGACGGATGACGAACCGTCTATTACATTGGCGGGAGATTACTGGGAAGCGGATGACCTTGCTGTTGCATACAGCGAGGGCATCCCGGAAGTGGTCGATATTGTGACCAAACTGCAAAAAGCGGCGGACTATCCGCACAATGATTGTCCTTACGGCATTACGATACGGATAGAGCCGTTTGCTACTCACGAAGAGGAACCAGAAAACATTCAAGGAGAGGAAAACAAATGAGCGTTTTATGCAATTACGAACTGGTGCTGCCGGAGAGTACGCCGGATGCACAGGTGAAGCAGATAAGACAGGAACTCGTTGATGATAACGAGACATTTGAACAGTTCTTTAACGCCTGTGATGACGAGAACCAACGGTCTTTCGGCACTTACGGTGTCGCATGGAGAACAGACGAGAAAGATATGGCACGCATCAGTGCCAAGTATGCCGATGTGCTGTTCACTTGGCACATTTTGTGTCTGGAAGACAATGACGATGAGACCTACTGGTATTTTCTTGGGGGCAAACGGCAAGTGGCTCCGGTTAGGAAGATACACAGTGCGTTTAACGAGAGCGAACTGGAAGAAGTTTAACACGATAAAGGACAAAATACGATGGGATGCAGAGCGCATTATGCCTCCACCTACAAAGTGGAGTGGAAGGGCAATGATTTTAATTACGCTGCCGAGTCGCTATATGGTTACCTTGTTGATAACGGCTGTGCAAACGTTCACACGTCCGACGAAGACACGGCGTATTGCGAGTGGGAGATAGAGAAAGAGTCCCTTGCGGCATTTATCAAGGAGCAAGAAGAGAAAGACCCAAATGAAGCTGTTGTGGATCGGGACGAAGAGACCCAGTACACACGTAAAGAGACGCTGGAGGTTTTACGGACGTGGCTAACACAGTCCGATCCGGATATTGACTACATCAGGATTTCGTGGCACTAACAGGAGACAAGACATGGACTACATCGATACGATCAAGGCAATGGAAAATGCGGAACTTGCCGCAGCAATTGAGACATTGGTTAGCAACTTCGATGATGACGATAACCTCGATGAGACAGAACTGTTCTCGTACTTCGAGGACTTACGGAAGTTAGCAGTTGAAGCCGCAACACGGCTGGAGAACGTAAAATCAATCACCCAGCCCTAAAGGGCGGGGTTTGCGGCAGCGATGCTGTGAATCCTAGATAGATTAGACTCAGTTCCGGTCAAACGGAACTACGTTACTCAAGAATACAACAATAGGCACTTGTGCATGTTCAGTCCTAGTGTGCAACCCTGCGGTTTTCGGTTAAACAGTCCTGTTGGGACGGGACAGTGCTGAAAGCAAATAAACCTTGAGATAACATTGTCGAAGGACAACTTACAGTGGAAACACTGACTTATAGTTATGTTTAGAACAACGATTTTAACAACTTTAACAAGAAAGGACGGCAATTCCTCCCACGTCTAAAGACGTGGGTTCCCTTGCCTATTATTATCATGGTAACGGTCATGGTAACGGTCTTCGACTGTATCACCTATACGGTCGAGGCAAAGAGCGAAGACGAAGCGACGCAAATAGCGTGGGAAATGTTCAATGAGCGGCGACCGAACTTTCGGGTTCGGCGCACGCCGACAGCGGATTTGAAAGCATTGCAACTGATTGAAGAGGGAACACAACGCATACTTAAAGGGATATGGTATGAAGAAGACAGCGACAAAACCAAAGGATAACGTTATTATCGATGGTACGACACATTTTCAGGCACGGCTGTACTATAACCCGGAACCTGTCCCTGAAAACGAACCGTTTTGTATTTGGCGGTCGGACTGGTATGTTCACCCTTACGCTATCATTTCCAGGATGAAAGCGGAAAGTATAGGTGATTTTCACCTGATTAACAGGCACCCATTACGGGAAATGGCAGCAGCGGTCTGTATTGCGAGACACACAACGCCGTATGTTAACACAATTGGTGGACGATGTGAATATAGACTGACCGGAGAATGTGTGGCGGTCTATAAATTGCTGTGTGCCAAGATACTGGACGCAAACGTGCTGTCTGCACTAGAAAACCTCGAAAGAGAAGATGTCGAAATTGACGATCAGATTTATTTTCTGATTGATCATTGCAGGAAGAGAAAGTCATTGAGGAAACGAAATGCCAAAGAAAGCGAGTAAACCGAAAGAACTGACGAGTGCCGTATTGGACAAGGCACTGAAACGATTTGATGACGATGTTGACGCTGCCTGTGTTTCCGTCTCGTATAGCAATATCGAGACCGCAGACCCCGAAGATTTGTATAGCGCAGGGTATCGTCTCTACGGGACGGTCGTCAAATTCACTGGCAAGAATAACATAATGCTGAATATGGACAGGCACGATGCGGACATTTTGCTTGTCAATCTGGAAAGTATTTTGTCCGCAGAATACAGAGACGGGAGTACCGACACAGAGCGGTACCAAAGTTTGCAGCGCACCCGTGATAAGTTGATCGTAGAGGCGACTTACCGTGCGCAAAAGAAACCAAAAACCAAACAGGAGAAATAACATGAGAGACAATATTGTCGCGACCATTAAAGAGAGAGATGAACGCATCGTCATTAGGACAGAGACATACGTACGGTTTCCGCTGCTTGACCGTAATGATATTTTGCTTGGCTTCTGGGGAGACGAAGATGTTTGTTTCCTGCCCGATGAGGGTATCATCCCGAAGAAAGGGATTAAGACATTCACGACCCTTGGGAAGTTTAAGCAAGCGGTGTTTAAGAATGCGGTAAGCGGGTTGCCGGTGCTGTATATTGTTGCGGACAAGTACGGTTTTATGAGCATACAAGAGAGCAATGGTCCGTACACGCCCGGCTGTGTCGGCGGCATTGCGCTGAAAACAACGAAGAAAAAGAAGGCGGGTACCCGTATCGAAGATCGGTATCCGGAGTTGTATGACGCAGCCGAGCAACTGCAAGCGTGGAGCAGCGGAGAGGTTTATTACTGGTCGTTGCAGCGCAGGTGCAAGTCCTGCAAGCAGTGGGAATACACGGATGTCGGCGGCGGTGATTTCTACGGACGGAACTGGCTGCATTATGTAGCGCGGTCGGTTGCCGACCGTATTGACAATAAGGCGTTGATCGAGGCAGTCGAGCAATATGCCGTGCAGAACAGTCAAAGAACGACATTATAAATCACCCAGCCCTAACGGGCGGGGTTTGCGGCCCACTTACAGCCCGTATATCCTGCGTGCTATCGAGGTGTATGGAAATAAGTACCACTCGCTTTGTATGGAGCAGTATTACCATACGACAAAACGGGAAGACGGCAGCATTGAAGTTAAGGAGGAATCGGAAGCGGATGTGCTGTTTAGCGAATTTGCCGACGCGCTGCACCAGTTAGACAAAGAGGAACAGAAAGGAGAATTACTATGACACGTAACGCAAGGTACGAAGACCACACATGTTTCTACACCGGTGACAAGATACCGGAATGGAAAGGCACACGGTTTACCTTCGAGGTGAGAATTACACGGAACGATGAGACCAAAATGTTTTACGATTTCGTAGTCGAATGCGACAAGGCGATGTATCGGTCTCCGATAAGCACGCTGAACTTCGTCATTAGCGAAATATGCCGCAGTGACGAGCATGACTTGCCTGACGGGCTTGATGTAGAACAGGCACAGCCGAACGATGTCGCCATCCGATGGTTTTGCAAGACATCTGACTCGTTGGAGAAAGAGGACTGGGTCAATGCGCTGATCGAAGCCGTATACGAAGACATGCAAGAAGACATGAAAGAAGACAAGATTGATTAAGACTTGCAGGATCACAAGGGCGGCATCGTTTGCTGCCCTTGTGGTTCCTTGCTAACCACCTATTCTTATGGTTAATCAGCTTTACTATGGTGATAATTTAGAGATACTCCGCAATCAGATAGATTCGGAGTCAGTAGATTTATGCTACATAGACCCTCCGTTTAACAGTCAGCGGAATTACAACCTGATCTATAAACGTTCGGGTACAGATGACATAGCGCAGTCCCGTGCGTTTGTGGACACGTGGAGTTGGAACGTTCAGTCGGAAGAGTTATTATCGGAGATACGTGTTAGTCCGGTTTATTCGCCTGCTGTATCGAAGATGATCGACGCGTTTGAAGTTCTTTATGGTAAGAGCGGTACGCTTTCTTATCTTGTGAACATGGCGGTCCGTATTTATGAGATCTGGCGGGTATTGAAGCCGACAGGTAGTTTCTATCTGCACTGCGATCAGACGATGTCCTCTTATATTCGGATATTACTTGATGCGATATTTGGTAAGAAGAACTTCGTCAATGAAGTTATTTGGCACTACAAAAAGTGGGCAGCGGCGAGCAATATGTTTGTACGCAATCACGACATATTGCTAAGATATAGCAAGTCAAGCGAATTCACACATAATCAACTTTACGGGCAACGATCTGCATCAACGTTACGACGTTTCGGCAATAAAAAAATCCTGTCTGGTGCAAAAGACAAAACAGGAAAACGATTGCCGTCAATAACAACGGAAGAAGAATCGGTAGGCGTGAAACTCGATGATGTTTGGGATATTCCGATAGTGGCTCCATCTGCTCGCGAGCGCCTTGGTTATAACACGCAGAAGCCCCTTGCGTTGTTGGAGCGTATTATTCGTTCATCGTCTAATGAGGGTGATGTGGTGTTGGATGCGTTCTGTGGTTGCGGTACAGCGGTAGATGCGGCGCATATGCTTAACCGTCGTTGGATAGGCATCGACATTACGTACCAGGCGGTATCGTTGATTCTGAAGCGACTGTCCGATCGTTATGGCAAGGTTGTTCTTGATGATGTCGTCCTTAGCGGCGTACCGAAGGACATGGAGTCGGCGCGTGCATTAGCACGTAAGTGTGATGATCGTTTGCATAAGGAGTTTGAGAAATGGGCATTGATGACTTATACGCATAATTGCGTGAAGATCGAAAATGACCAAGGATTGATAGATGGCGAGACCCGTATTATTGACGGTCGTCATAAGGCGTTGTTTTCGGTATCAACTGTACCATTGACTGTTAAGGACGTTCAGGCGTTTCATACTCTTGTAGATCGTCATGCGAGTGCTGGCGTGATCATATCGTTGGAGGAGCCGTCTCGTTCGGTTCGTCAGGAGGCATCTCGTTGCGGCAATATATCGCAACAGACGTGTATTATTCCGAAGCCTATTCCGAAGATACAGATTGTAACTGTACAGCAGATCCTTGACGGCGTTCGTATGAACCTTCCGTTAGCGGAGTCGGTGTTGAAGAAGGCGGTATCGAAGAAGCAGCGTAGTCAGACCCCATCGTTTGCGGGTATTTGACCGTCAAATCCGGATTAACCGGTTTTCATTTTGTTTATTGAAGTATTTCGGCAGCAATGCCGAGATACTTCATGTTTTTACAAATCCGCTGAAATGGCGGATAAATAATCACTTATGAGAAAGAATGGACAAGACGAGATAGACATACAGACAATGACGGCAGATGAATTCATGCCATATGCCAAGGCTTGTTTTGGAAGGGAAAGATTAATCAATTATCTGCGCGTAGGAAACCGGGATAAAAATTTCGATTCCAATACGGATTCACTAGAGATGCTTCGATTGGGACCATATAGTTTCCCGTTTTTCGTACAACATGAAGGTCAGTTATCGCCACAAGAACAGCAAGTATTAGACACTGGACGTGCGTTGTCATTAAAAGCGCGATTGCACATATTTTTGGACAGTATTTATGCAATAGAATATTCCTCGCGTATTTCACCAAGACACTTAATATATTCCAGAAGTTTAGAAGAGAACACTAACGAGGTTTGTGATACGGCATCAGCATTGAGTCTTGTTCTGATGCGATATATGAAATGGGTGAAACGGAAGGAGACAGATCATTTCATACTTGCATTAGAAATTAATAGCCATGAATGTTTTATTGATACGGAAGAAGAGATATTCTTTGATCATGTAAAAATGAATTATGAAATACTGCGTTACTGTATAGGTTTAGAGCATGTGCTTTGTAATCTTATAGACAAGCAGCTTGATATGACAGATCCAAAATACTGTTTCAAAACAGATTTTATACAAAAACGACGTGATTTGGGCAGAATACTACCACCTAACAAAGAATAAAAATGCTTATTACACTTGATGATAATTTGGCTTTGATTTTGCACGACATGCATTCATTGGATAATGAACGGCATAGAGAATTTGCGAACCTGTTTTCAGATGTAACAACGAGTGAAAACCCGTATTATGGTTTTACGCATACGCATGTGTATGTAATGTTTAAGAAAGACATTAAGTTTCTAGATTATCGGACTAAGATAGCCGAATGTGTGATTTCTGGTGATGAGCCAGTAAGTTTTCGGATGCTGCCGTTGTTTCAAAGCGTCCATTATAACGGTGATATGCGCATAGAAGATGCATGTACAAAACTATCGAAGGCATCTCATGTAAATAGATTTTATACAAATGCTTGCTTAAGGTCCATTACAGGATATGGACTCTGTGCAGTATATAGGAAGCACAGCGGACATCCTTCTGATGTTGGTTCGTATCGTTCGTTGTTATTTGATCCTCCGAATTCGCATCGTTTGCTTATTCCTTACGGCAACTGTGTATCTTTTGCCGAGATTAGGAAAGACGGACTTGGTCCGTTTGTGAATGTATTGCGTTCTGGTCAAGATTGGTATAAGGGTACTTTCAATACAGTTAACTTTTATGTTCCGCGTTATGATCAGTACCAAGAATTTGTGTCGCAAGAGGTGCCGAAACATTTGCGCAATGATGTTTATGTATTTACGATTCCAGGGTTGCGTGACGACCATTCAGTAGATGAGTTATATCCGTATTTTAGTCGGCTGAATTGGTCGCAAATGATTTGACGTTGCCAAAATCTTCCTAGCAATGCTGTCGCAGATGTGCTACAATCATATTTGTGACATCATTGCTTTTTCTGTCAGCCGATCAGGGATCGATTCCGATGAGTACAGAACAGCCGCTCACGACGGGCGACCTTTCATCGGTTTCTGCGGCATTCCTGCGTCTTGGCGTTAGCCGGGACGAGTTTTTGAAGACGGATACTTGGAAGTTTTCCAAGAGTGATGCGGTAGCGGATATGTGTGCGGTGTTGCAGTCTTGGGTTTTTCAAGACGATCACCCGCCTCTTATTTTTAGTTTTGACGCGTTGTATTTGGTTCGTCGGATTGCTGGCAAGTGTGTTCAGAACCGTGTCCGTTTTTTGCCTGCTGTCTGGTGGTGCGGTAATCAGTCGCGGACGTATGATATTTGCCGCTATTTATCGGCGGATGTCGTCACGACGGCTGCGGACTTATTGTCCAGAGCGGAGATTCAAGTTTTTGACGGTTATCAGCCGCATCATGACTCTTTACTTGATCTGCGTTATCTGTTAGAATTGGCGGACAGGTATAACATTGTGAACGAGAAGATAGACTCAGCGTCTGCTGTCCCGGTAGTTGTTTCCTCCTTTGGTGCTTCCGTTGCTGCTGCTGAGCCGGTTTCTACATCTAAAACCCGTACTCTGAAAAATAATAAGTCATGACCACAACGTCCGCACCGGGATTCCGCCCTAGCAGCATCAAAGAGGATCGGTATGATCCTGTTCGGTCGATGGAGATTGAAACGTTGCTGCACCACAAGATCGAATCTCTTGGTAATCTGCTGGTGCAGCACGAGCAGGTACTTTTTACGCCTTGTATTCCGTATGCGTTTTTCTACGAAAACGGCATTGAGCAGACACCGATATTTGGCGACGACGTTCCGTCAAAATATGTGCGTAAAATCCGTCAAATCAGTTTGCTTCCGGAGGCGATCATAGACGGATTTTACGGGAATCAGGAAAAGTGGAATCGTATTTTGTGGTGTATTCCGCGTGACCTGTGGGAAGGATTTCAGCAATATATTTGCGGCAACGGCTATTTTGACTGGAAGTCGAAGTCCGTTATTTTGTTTTCGGTGAGCATGGTATCGGTTTCCGACGTTGTTGCCAAAAGCAAAGGTCGTTTACCAGTCACAGTCCCGATTTACAGCATTAACGTTCACACCGACAAGTATTCGATTTACCTTTCGGAGTCATCGGTATCGGATATGTGCTGCCTTGCCAAGACGCAAGCCGACCCTGTTCTTGCCAAGTTTTCTTCGCATTTTTTCCGGGAGGACGGCGATGCGTATAAATTATTGAAGAAGCCGTATCTTCCGTTGTGCGAGCCGACCAATATTGTCCAGATTTCTTCATCGGACTTAACGCCGGCTCAGTATCGTCAATTTCACGAATTGCGTTCGTATTATAATCAGGTATTTGATGACCGTCTTTCTGGTCCGGACAAAGAGGCATAATGGATTCCAAATCGCGTTCGTTACTTGGTCAGTTGGATGCTTCTACAGCGACCTCGCTGTTGCAGCATACGTCTTCCTATACGGAGGCACCGTCGCAGAAACAACAGTGGCATGTGTGTCTTTCTTCCCCGATGCTTGGTCAAAAGACATATTCTTTTGACAGTTTTGACGACATGCGCCGCGAGTTGACGCGGGTGATGCCGCAGATGACGCTTGGCAAGATTCACGTGTACTATGGGTGTGAGTTGCCTGTGACATCGGACGGTAGCGGAGCCAATTTTTTTATTACGAATTTAGACGGGCAAGAGGTTTCGATTGTTAGCGGTTATGATATGCGCGTGCCGGTTAATGAGGGTCAATTTGGAGCGGCTCCGGCGTTAATTGACTTGGACAAGCTTTTGTGATAGATTGATCGTCATGTTCAACGGTGTTGATGTTGATTTTGGTAAGACCCCCCTTCAGGTGAATGCGTCAGGCGATTCGACGGGACTTGTCGGCACGACGCTGGAAGACTGGCTTGGTCAGCGCAACTTAAAGATTGGCGTATTGGATTCGGCGTGTAAGGCGACGATGATTGCTTCGATAAACGGCGTTAATGATTTTCGGTCATTGCCGTCCTTATTGAATAATTACCTTCAATCTGGTTCGTCATCTCCTGTTCCTTCTGTAGTTTCCGAGTCCCCCCTTTTCTCAGAGATAGATGCGATGAATCAGGAACTGGATGCAACCCTTGACGAAGTGCGTGTGATGCAGTCGGTGTCGGAGGTTCGGAATCGTCCTGCTGGTCGTTCCGAAGTTATCGTCAAGGAAAAGCGCGTGGCGGATTTTAAGCCGATTAAGCTGGACTGGCTTGGAGTCAAGGCTCTGGACCCGTCTGTTTCTGTTTTATTTTCGTCTTCTGTTGGCGAGTTTGAGACGTTCTACCACCGGGTATTTCATTCTCCGTCAGTTCTTTATTTGGTTTTTGACCGCCGTTGTAAGGTAGGTCGTTTTATCCCCCGTCTTGGTTCGGGCGAGATTTCTCTGACGGTGGATGGGCAATCGTATTCTGGTTTTTTCTGGGCGGAAGCCAAGTTTGAGCTTGGCGTGCTTGAGATAACGCCGTTTGTGATTGCTGACTCGATGTCGGCTTCGGCTGATCTGTCCGATTACAATTAATGCATGACATCAATCAACGGCTTAAATGATGCGGTATCATCGTACATGGGGCATAACAGTTCCAAGATGCTGATGTACCCGTTTAGTACCCTTGGCACTGCTGCCACCCCGACGAATTTCAAGGATGCGCTCAGTTATATTGAATTTTTGTATGTATCCGGTTCCGGAGTGTATTCTAGTGCGCTGCGTCGTGCAGTCAGTCTGAATATTACGGAGATTCAGTATCGGGACCCTGGTGGTGCGGGCGATTTATCTCTTCATTCGAAGTCGGTAATCGAGAACGACTTGCGTCCGATTCTTCAGGACATGAAAGTTCTTTTGGACATTGGTTGTGATTTGATGTGCTACGGCAACTCATTTCATTCTGTTCATTTCCCCTTTTCCCGCAACCTGATTTGTCCGCAATGTCATGCGGTTCATGGTCTTGCGAACGTGCTGGACAGTCCGACTTCCTATCGTTCCAATTATCAGTTATCTTCGATTGAAATCTCAGACGACGGCAGATTGCCGCGTATGGGGAATTTTACTTGTCCGACTTGCAATTACACGGGTTCTTTCTACGTCAAGGATATTTTGCTTGACAACAAGAAAGACGTTAGGATAGTATCTTGGCGGCCGCAGGATATTCTGATTGAATCTGGTTCTCTTGACAAGAATTCCTGTATTTACCATTATCGTCCGAATAGTGATGACATTGCGAATGCCCGTACCGGAGCGAAGTTGACGTTGACGACATTCCCGATGGAGTTGCTTTATGCGATCAAGAAGAACGCGACGTTCAAGTTTAATGATGGAGTTCTTCACCATGCGCGGGAGCGTACGATTTCCGGCGTGAAGTCCTACGGCTGGGGTATTCCTCGTCCGTTATCGCACTTTCAGTTAGTTTGGGCTCTTGCTTGTCTTTATAAGATTAACGAGGCGTTGTCGATTGATTATGCGATTCCGAAGCGTGTGATCACCCCTGCTCCGCGTTCTGGAGCGGCGGACGGCTTGACGGCTGACCCTGCTGGTACGATAGACATGATGCCTTACATGCATCATTTGATGCGTATGTGGACATCAGACGATCCGGGCGAAGTGACATTTGTTCCGTTCCCGATTCAGTATATGCTTTTGGGCGGGGAGGCCAATCAGTTGGTTCCGGATAAGACGATTCTTATGGCGGAGGATGCCTTGCTCCATGCGTTGGACATTCCGGCGGATATTTACCGTAGTTCCTTATCGACGGAAGCGGCACCGATTGCGTTGACGATATTTGAAAACACGTGGCGGCCTCTCCGTTGGGAACTGAACCAGTTTCTTGACTGGCTATGCTCGCAGTTGGCTTCGCCGTTTGGCTGGTCTCCTGTTCTGTTGTCCTTGCTTCCGTTAAAACTGAATGCGGATTTGGGTCGTCAAACGCTTTACGCGCAGTTGGCGGCGCAGAAAACGATTTCGTGGTCAACGGCATTGCAGGTATCCGGGATCAATTATTTGGACGAATGCCGCCGTATTATGGACGAAGATTCCAAGTTAGCGGAGATGCAGAAAGAGAATGAGGATCGTCTTCAGGCGTTGGGTAATTCTGCGAACATTACCCAGAGCCAGAATCCTGAATCTGTTGGCTTGCCGCCTGCCCAGGACCAGGCTGCTGGCGCACCTCCGGCGGTTGCCGGGGCACCTGGCGGTGGTGGGGGTGGTGCTGCGCCGTCTGTCGGTTCTCCCGCTGCGATGCAGCAGGCGGCGATGATGACGATGAGCGGGCAGAGTGCGGTGCAGGATTGGCAGAGTATGACACCGGTCGATATGATGCAGTATGTGCAGACGCTTGCCAGTCAGGTAGTGATGATGGACCCGTCCTCCCGTCGGTCCAAGTTAAACGAATTGCGTAATCAGATGCCGGAGAGTCTTTATGGTTCGTTGACGGATCAACTGCGCAAACTGGACTATCAGTATAAGCAGCAGGGTGGACAAATGATGAAACAGCATGGAATGGTGGTGCAATAGAGAAAAAATATGTTCCGGTTTCCATTCGGAAAATTTGTGCTATAATCCCCTGCACAATTTTCCTCTTGCTGCATCTGTTCGAATGTCTGCTCAGCATATTTGTTTCTTTGCGCCTTATGCACAGAACGAGATGTCGCTCTACGCTTGTTCTTTGGCTCGTCATGTCATTCGTATCGTTAACGAGAGCAATCGTTACAGTTTTACGTATTTCACAACGGACTCACCGAAGAATTTTACGCATTCTTTGATTTCCGAATCTGTCGTCCGGGTTTTTTCTCCCAGCGATTTTTTGCGTCATTTACATCATTGCAACACAGTATTTTGGTTTACGCCGGACCTGCTGTATCGCAAGGTGCTGCCGAAAAATATGTCGCATTTCTGGTTTTCTTCGGTTTCTCCGCGTATCGACGATGCGGACTATCATCGTTTTTCTAACGGCTGTCAGTTGATCTTTTATCCGTCTGATGATGCCTGCAAGAGCATGCGTTACCGTGTTGGCAGTTTGGCTGCGCCGTATTATGCCGACCCGTTCAATAAGATGGTGCCAGTTAAACCGCCCTGTTCGAAGACCAGCATCCGTATTATCATTTCGATGTGCGGCATCCGTTCTTTGATAACCCGTACAGCGATTCTGGAGAAACTTCGTCCGATGCTTTCCGCCCGACCGGACTTTTTCGTTACCATTCTTTCTGACGGCATCCAATCCAAAGACGAAGGCGATAAGTTATCCGATCTTGGCATGCAGTTTTCCGACCGGTTTGTTTATGTTTCCTCGTTCTCCGACTTTGAGTTTGCCAATATCTTGAATGCCCACGATGTATTTATTGATATGAACCGGGAGTCGAGCGTGGGGTATTTTATCAATTCGGCATTGTATGCCGGGCTTACCGTTGTGGCATACGATACGGAATTAAATAAGACGCTGCTTTCGGACGGGAAGTACGGTTTTCTTTTACGGAGTCCGATGACACAGGTCATGCCGATCCATATCGGACAAGTGTTTTACCAGATAGCGAACAATGTACTCGAACCCCAACTGCTGCAATACTGGAATGAGCGGCGGCAGCACCAGAACAGCCTGCGTGATTTTGATCGGGTGATGTCATCCCGCCGTCAAACGGCCATCGAGCCGTGGTGTTTTCTGTCCTCCCGTCCGGTTAAGGGGTGTCTTTCGGCGGATCATGTTGTTTCTGAAGATGTCTTGCGGCAGATTAGCCCGGCTTTCGAAAGCAGCCTTGTCGGTTAAAAACGGGGTGAATTTTTGGTAAATAGTAATGGTGAAAACATTCGCTATTGTGTCATAAGTTGTGGCGCAATCATTTAACCAAAGGAGATTTGAGATGTCCTTGAATGTCGTCGGTTGGATAGTGTTGCTCTTGGTGGTTGGTGGTGTGGCGGGAATCCTCGAAAGTTTCTTCCGGACCGCAAATAATCCGGAAGATAAAAAGCCGTCATTGATTGTCTGTTTCGGCTGGGTCGCGTTGATTATGTACTTCATCAAGGCAATTTGGCCTTGATAGTCCGGTACTGTGCGGGGATATGGCGTAAGCCTGAATTCCCCGTGCGTTTTTTTTATTCTATATCTGTTTTGATGTCAAGCGGCATCACGGGCAATCGCCGCGCTGCACTGCACTACAATGGATGCATCAGGAGACTATCATGCCTTTCAAATCCAAAGCCCAGCAGCGTTTTTTCTTTGCCGCCGAGTCCAAAGGTGCTTTTCCGCCCGGTACAGCCCGTCGCTGGGCGCATGAGACGGAGGACATCTCTAGTTTGCCGGAACATGTCGAAGACGATTCGAGCGAATCTGGCGGCATCGGTAAATTAGGAGCGTTGCTTTCGTTCAACAATCCGTTTCTTGCGGCGCAAAACAACCGGCAGCAGATGCAGCGACCGTCTGGACCTTACCCTGCTGCGCCGTTCTCTGCGGTGAATTATCAGCAGAATGCCCAGCAGAATCTGGCACCGGGTTCCGGTACCAACTATCTGCGTGGTCTTGGTGGTATTCCGTTAATGCAGAACATGAATATCAAGGAGACGGATTCTCCTGATAGTCCGACCAAGACGGCTGGGGTCTTCGACAAGAGCCTTGGCGAGCATGCGTACAATGCTTGGCAGGCGGTCAAGCCTTATTATCCAGAAGCGTTGGGTAAGCAAAAGATTGACACGCATTTCCAGAATAAATATATGGACAAGCTATTAGCAAAGGCTACGCCGTATGTGATTGGCGGCCTTGGCGGCGCAGCGGTTCTTGGCGGCTTATATGCGCTCACGCGTCCGAGCAGACCGCAGACTCCTGTACCGCAGCGGCGATCTGTGCCGAAGTCCTATTTGGACGATGATGATTTTTCCGGCATTTCCAAACTGGGCGAGGCGTTGGCGGACAGCCTGGGGACATTTGATATGAACGAAGCCAATAAGCATTTTCAAGCCGTAGAAGACAGTGTTTTTTATAAACTCGCCCCACAGTGGAAGAATATGAAAGCACCGTTTCAAGCATTTAAGCAGAAAGTTCAGGCGAGCAACGGACAAATCACACCTGATATGGTTCAAGGGTTAGGTTCGTTCATGCAATCACCAAACTATGGTACATTCGCCTCTCTCTACGCGCCACAGGCACAATATCTTCAAAATATTTATCATCAAGCCACAGGCAATAACGCCGTGACACCGGATTCCACTGCGTCCGGCTCGACATCATCCTCTACGCCTGCTCCTTTGACGGCACCTTCGTGGGGTAGCGGTATTAAAGACACTGCAATGGGTATGGCAGGTTTGGGATTAAAAGGATTAGGCAGAGGTTATAATGCTTTTAAGGTGCTTAACAACAAGAGAGATCCGTATAACGGTCTTATTCGGAACTCTGCTGGTGACGTGCCGGATGCGGCAGGTTTGACGCATATGCGTAATCCGTCGGCAAACTATTTTTGATCGTACTATGGATAATCCGCTCGTTTTAGGCATTCGGTCTCTTGGCAGTCCTTCGCTGCATAAAGTTGCCGTTGATTACGGTCCGTTTGGTGGTCCGGCGCAGATGACTGCTTGGGGCGGTTTGCTTGGCGCAGGCGTTGGAGCCGGGGCGGGTTGGTTATACGACCGGTTCATTGGCGACTCGTTTGACGATGCTGTTCCTGGCATACGCAACATTCGCGGTCCCCGCACAATGGCTATGCTTGGAGCCGGACTTGGCGCATCACCTGGTATGATATTTGGCATTAGTAATTTTGGCAAGGGCTATGGAGTCAAGGGACTTTACAGTAATCCTCATCGTGGAAAAATCGAGACATGAGCAACACGCGCGTAACATCATTTAGAGGCGGTAAATGCACGGGTCCGAAAGTCGTGGAATTACCGCCTTTTATTAAACCTGGTCAGCAGCCGATGAAGTTTTGGGCTGAGGACGGTCTTATCTACTGTATGGACCCGAACAATAACGTCAAGCCGCTTCAGTTTTCGCAGCCGCTTGATATTTTACAGCGTGTCGTTGCATTGCTGAAAATCGTGCTTGCCGATTACCGTCAGAACCCGTCTGATTACATTGTCAAGTTGCCGGAGATACAATCATTTTTTGAGCGTTTTAAGACGGACGTATATGCGGAGGCACTGCGTCAGGACGAGGCGATGGGCGGTTTTATTGCTCAGGTTCGGAATCTGAGTGTAGGAACTTCGAGTCAGGCTAGCGTTTCGACTCGCCGAGATCCGGAGCGTTCGAGCCGCAAGCCGCGCATTTTCGTAAGCAGCCAATCAGTGGAAAGGGGATAGTGTGGACAAGTTAGCGATCAAAAATCAGATACTGAAGACGGCGCAGGAGCGCGGTCTGTCTGTTTCGGAGACGGCAGCCATGTTTAACAAGATTGCCGCGGAGATGAGTGTCGTTGCGGACACGCTTGTGTCGGACGTGCATCGTCGTGCGTCTGGTCATACCAAGACGGCGATTTTAGACCAGATTATATCGATTGGCTCGTTATTGGCTGGCGGCGCAGCCGCTGCCGGCTATGTAGGCGGTTCTGCTCTTGGCAGGCACGTTGCGGATAACTACGCGCCTGAACTCGAGTATGACTTAAACGATTTGCAAAAGATTGATCAGTCGATGCGTGTGCGTCAAGAGGCGGCAGAGATATTAAAGCGTGTAGATTCCCGTAAGAAACAGCTTGCCGACGGACAGATTCCCAGTTCCCGCAAATTATTTTAGGAGGCACTTTTATGTCTAAAGATAAAACTTTGGAAAAATTATTAGGACTGGCTGGAGTCAGCAGTTTGATTGGACTTGCTTCCTTTGGTAGCGGAGCCGCTCAGCGTTATTTCAAGTATTACCGGGACAATCCGTTTGCGACGAATGCGCCCGACGACGCAGCGGCGATTGTCGTGGACGAGGTTCCGTATTTGAATACGATTCGGAAATCGGTCATTACCCCTGTTGGCGTGTCCGAGAAGGTGAGTCCTGTCAACATCAACAAGAACGTTGAGCGATTGGCGGATAAAGAGCAAGCCAAAAACGCGAACGATGCGGATAATCTTATATTTCCTTTGGCGATTCCGATGATAGGCGGCTCGATTCTTGGCGGCTATGCTCTTGGTCGTGAATGGGCATCGAGTAATATCAAAGCCACGATGAAAAACAAGCTTGACGAGATCAAGCGGAATTCCGATTTGGAATTTGAGCGTGCGCTTGCTTATGAGCATACGGAGAAAGAAAAGCGTCGTAAAAAAACGGGTTCTTATTCCGAGTTATTGTCCAGCATAGATAATTTTTTTGAAGCGGCAGATCGTCTTGATACTGCGGAGCAGGTTGTGAAGCGTGCATCTACGCTTGGTTTGCTTTTGGGAGCGGTTGGTACGATTGGCATGGCAGGCGGCTGGTATGGTTATCACAAGGCGTATAAAGAGCGTCTTGCCGAGATAGAAGAAAAGAATCGTCAGAAGATGCTTGGTATGGGCGGCGATGCACTGAACATGATTACGAACCTGACGGAGCGTAATATAGCAGACGATATTTCCTTAAAAGCGGACGTAACGCCTTTCGTGAGTCCGCTTAAGAAGTTGATGAAGTGAGCTCATGACCCCCCCCTTACGGAAGGGGCTTGTCAGTAATGGCAAGGGCAAGTCGTGAGTAGGCGGTTACTAATTTTCAGTTAAATGAGAATTAAACAGAAGTTACAATCAGAGTTAAAGAACACACCGGCGAATGCTCCACAAGTTTGCCGCTCTGTAACCTCACGGCTAAACAAGGATGAGAGTCCTAGTGCCGCGCTGGGAGTGCTGGGTTGTAACAACGCCGAAGTGGATCAACCGGAAAGTCGTCCGGGTCAGCACCGTAAGGTCACTGACAAACAAACGGCATACGTTTTTGTGCTTGATTCGGCTGGAAAACCGCTGATGCCCTGAAAACCGCAGAAGGCGCGCGTTTTGCTTAAAGCGGGTAAGGCAAAAGTGGTTAAGGTTCGTCCATTTTTTACAATTCAGTTAACCAATTTTTACGGAGGTAATACACAACCAGTTAAACTAGGGATTGATACAGGTTTCGAGAACATAGGTTTTGCGCTTGTCGGTGTTGTCTGTTATCTTGCAGGACAACTGCAACTTGATAACAAGACCACGAAGCGGCTAAAAGACCGAGCGATGTACCGCAGAGGACGCAGGAATAAACACCATTGGTACAGACCAGCAAGATGGAACAACCGTGCTAACTCCCGAACAGAGGGACGGCTCATGTCGTCTGTACTGCGGCGGCTGAACCGGCATATTTGGTTGATTAACAAACTATGTTCGTTGTGCCCAGTGACAGAGGTTCGTATTGAGACCGCGAGTTTCGACATTCAAAAGATTAAAAAACCGCAGATACAAGGTGAACAGTACCAGCAGGGTGATATGTACGTCTATGCGAACACGAAAGCATTTTTGTTTGCACGAGAACACTGCACTTGTCAGTATTGCGGTAAGAAAATCGAACAGCAGAAGGTGAATCTGCATCATATCGTGCCTCGCAGTAAAGGCGGAACCGATAAGCCGGATAACCTCGCACTGTTGCACGAAACCTGCCACAAGACACTGCATCGTAAGAACGATCACGGTAAACTTCGTGAGAATAAGCAGTACAAAGCGGAAACGGTGATGAATGTCATTCGTAAGCGGTTGCTGGAGCAGTTCCCGTATGCTGTCGAGTGCTTTGGTTACGAAACAGCCGCAAAACGCCAAGAACTCGGCTTGTCGAATGACCACTATATCGATGCCTTTGTTATTGCCCGATGTACGACACACGACCTACCGAAACCGTTAATACTGAAGGACAACCATAAGAATAACTGGTCGCTGCAAATCTCGAAGCACGGTCATGCAACATCCACACGGTAGAATCTGTATCCAGTACAGCCGGGCCATCTGGTACGGGCACGCAAGCACACGTTCATAGACACAAGCCAATGTATATTCGTGACGGCCATACAA
>LSPZ01000075.1_pt1 | contig 18383 bp, 18 predicted proteins | sample 651281 | NCBI WGS metagenome assembly LSPZ01 (sample SAMN04438313, study PRJNA306036) | termite gut metagenome | isolation source: viral DNA filtered from gut of termites from termite colony 2 | host: Coptotermes formosanus | place: USA: New Orleans, Hayne Blvd. | collected 2013-06-18
ACGGTGAATACAATGTCATCGGTAGCTACTGCTATATGTTGGCATCCGGGACCCTTATAAAAATCAAGGTATTCTTCCACTTGTGATTTCTTTTTACCAATGGCCGGCTCATTTATTGGGAATTTTATATACCCATTTCCATTAGTCATTACTTTACTCATCAGAGCGGTGTATTCGGTACTTATGTCCTTATCATCAAAGGTAATCAGGTTGGCAAATCCCATTACATTGCCATAAAAATTCGCCCATTTATTCATTGAACCCAATTCTACATTGCCCACCATATGATCAATGTATTTTAAGCCTGTCCACCCGGGATTGTAACCTGTATCTAATTTTTCATACCCTGGTAAAAACAAACCTTTATAATTTTTCCGCTCTACAAAAATGTGAACAGTGTCTCCATAAGTATGTATTCCGCTGAAACGAACTTCACCATCTTTATTTTCTACAGTTATTGGTTGCATATACGGAGTTGCACCTCGGCTGGTGGTTTGCTCAAAGGCATCGTAAGCATCATCAACCCAAAGGGCAATTACTTTTACACCGTCCCCATGTTTGATCAGGTGATGTGCTATATCGCTTTCCGGGTTAAAAGGGGTGGTGAGCACCAAACAAATTTTTCCTTGTTGTAATACATAGGAGGTTCGGTCGCGTACCCCGGTTTCAAGTCCGGCATAAGCCAAATCCTGAAAACCTAAAGCAGTTTTATAATAATGGGCAGCTTGTTTGGCGTTTCCTACATACAGTTCTACATAATCGGTTCCGTTAATCGGAAGAAAATCCTGAGCCTTATCAAATATTTTTTGCCCGGAGTAAGTAAAATTCTCAACTTTGGTTAAATCGCTCATACTATCTATTCAGAGTTTTGTTTTATATTACAGTTTGCTTATTATATTAGTTGAGGCAGCCATGATTTATAATAATCCGGTTGTTCCAGATTCAATGCATTGGTAGTAATTTTTACCGGATTAAACGGATCTATCATTACAGCCAATTCTTTTGTTTCTTTTTTACCTATACTTCGCTCAATGGCTCCAGGGTGTGGGCCATGCGGAATGCCTGCCGGATGAAGAGTAATTTGCCCCTTTTGAATATTATTCCGGCTCATAAAATCGCCATCAACATAGTATAACAGTTCATCGCTGTCTACATTGCTGTGATGGTAGGGTGCAGGTATGGCTTCAGGGTGGTAGTCGTACAAGCGTGGCACAAAGGAGCAAATCACAAAATTGCGCCCGTGAAAGGTTTGGTGAATAGGAGGTGGCATGTGAATGCGGCCGGTGATTGGCTCAAAATTAAAAATAGAGAACCCATACGGGTAGCTGCAACCATCCCATCCTATTACATCAAACGGGTGTGTTTCGTAAACGTATGGATAAATTAATCCGCGTTTTTTTATCTTAATCAAAAAGTCTCCCTTTTCTTCATGAGTCTCCAGATTTTGGGGCATCTTAAAATCACGTTCACAAAACGGGGAATGCTCCAAAAACTGGCCATAATTATTGCGGTAGCGGGCAGGGGTTTCAATGGCTCCATGTGATTCTACCACCAGTAAATGGTTGTCGCCAAGATCAAAATGCAATTGATAAACCGCCCCTCTGGGAATAATCAGGTAATCTCCGTATTCAAAAGGGATACTTCCATACATTGTTTTTAGCATACCTGAGCCTTTATGTACAAACAGCATTTCATCGGCATCGGCATTTTTAAAAAAGTAATCCGTCATACTTTTTCCCGGAGCCGCCACACCTATGCTCATATCGTTGTTCACAAAAAGAATTTTACGGCTTGCTATGTAATCATCGGAGGGTGCTACATTAAAACTCATATAACTTCTTGCCTGCAGATTATCTTCTATGGCAATTTCAGGGCGAATTGAGTAAGGAGAATTGTGTTTTTTAACCAATGTTGGCGGGTTTAGATGATAAACCAGTGAAGAGGGGCCGGAAAACCCGTCCGTTCCAAATAATTCTTCATGATATAATTCTCCATTTCGCTTACGAAAAACTACATGACGTTTGGCCGGAATAATCCCCGCCTGACGGTATAATGGCATAGTAAATTAATTAAGGTTGATATTTGGCTAATTTTTTTATCGGTAAAACTAAGACCCACAACAAAACCCGACTATGATTTAGGTCACGTTTGGAACTGATTTTTGGCAGGAAATAAGGTAAAATGCCTATGGCAAAGGCCAGAATGGAGGGGTTCCGGTAATTATGTTGATACCTTTAGATTTGATCTGAACTATTGCACTCCTATAAAAAAGGTTGCCTTGGGTGGAATAACGATACCTTGTGTTCAATAAATAATCTACCTGATAGGTATGTAATAATAGATTTTTAGCTAGTCGTTTAGCCTTGTATTTTGGAGAGTAGAGATAGTTGTTTAACGTAAACCCTATAATTATTCCGGGCACAAAAGCCATTGCCGAAGAAATTTTATATCCGTCATTAACTGTTTTGCTGCCTGTGGGAATAATGCCAAATAGGGTGGTGGGTACTTGTTTAGTTTTATAGCCTCCCGTCTGCTGAATTATGGAGGCCGAAACAGCACTTAGTGCAATACCGGTAATTAAACCTAAAGTGTTGAGTTTAAAATGTCCGATATTAATCATTAACGGATTTTTGATGGAATTATTCCATTGGGTTTGCCTGGTGGCTGGCTTTTGTACAGGATACAAAATTCCGGCATACGATTTTACCTGCACCTCAAAGGTGGTATCATTGGTAATATAATAATCGGTTCGATTCAGCGTATCAAATACGGGATACACCGTGTGGCTTGTAATGTGGCGGTTAAGGTGTGTATGTGAGCATGATACCACAGTAGCAAACGCTAAACCAGAAATTAAATATGAAAAAAGTTTCATCATTAAGATTAAGATTCGAAAACGAATTTACGGAAGGTAGGCTAAATTAAAAAGATTGTTGATTGTCTTATTCGTTTTTCAAAAATAACGTGCGTTCCTTTTTGTGAAGCCCTCGTCTCTTTTTCTCAGTTATTCTTTTTTCTGTGGCTGTTCTGGATGGTTTGGTAGCCTTTCGCTTTTTTTTTACTACGAAACATTTATTGAGCAGGGCATACATTTTTTTCGTGGCAATTTCTTTATTGCCAAACTGACTGCGTTCTGCCTGCGCCACTACCTGAAGCAAGCCATTATTTGTTAGTTTATATGCGAGTTTCTCAAGCAACAGGGCTTTCTCATCAGGGTTAAGTAACACCGAATCGAGAACCGAAAATTCTAGCAACACTTTGGTAGAAGTTTTGTTTACATGTTGACCTCCTTTACCACTGCTCCGACTGGTTTTTACTATGAATTCTGAATCGAGATAAGGAGGTTTGAAATGCATAACTAAGTAAACTGAAATGAAACGGTTATTTGTTTTTTACGTAAACCAATTTAATATTCCCTTTTCCCGAGTCGCGCTCATCGGTTTCAAAGCGGTTGATGGCTTTAATGAGAGGGACCAACTTTTTAAAACCATAGTTTCGGGGATCAAAATCGGGTTGTTTTTTTAGTAGCAAATTGCCTAAATCACCCAGAAAAGCCCATCCTTCTTCATCCGCTAAATCATTAATGCTGGCAGTAATGAGTTTGATAAGCCCCTTGTCAATTTTGAAGATGGTATCGTTCGGCTCATGTTTCTTTATAGTCGTTTTGCTCACAGTGGAGACTTGTTTAGTAGGCTCTTCCGTTATTTTAAGAATTTCGATATAGATAAACTTATCGCAGGCTGAAATAAACGATCCAGGTGTTTTTTTCTCTCCTAAACCAAATACTTTCATACCTGCTTCGCGCAGGCGAATAGCCAAACGGGTAAAATCACTGTCGCTGGATACAATGCAAAAACCATCTACCCGCCCGGTGTACAAAATATCCATGGCATCAATAATCATGGCCGAATCGGTTGCGTTTTTGCCCGATGTGTAACTGTATTGTTGTATAGGAGTAATGGCGTTTTCAAGTAATACACTTTTCCATCCGGTTACGTGCGGTTTGGTCCAGTCGCCATAAATGCGTTTAAAAGTGGGTGTGCCGTATTTGGCTATTTCTTCCAGCATGCCTTTTACGTTGGAATAGGGTACATTGTCTGCATCAATCAATACAGCTAATCGTAAATCTCTAATAATGTCCATTGGTTTTTAAGTTCAGGCGTTTATCACCTGACCCGGCAAAGGTAGTTTAAAAGAGGGGAGTACGGTTCATTCCTCGCGCATACAAGTAAAAACATACAGTTCCTCTACTTTTTTACGAGCCCATGGGGTTTTACGTAAAAAGGTTAAGCTAGATTTTATACTGGGGTCGTGTGTAAAACAGTTGATGCGTATTTCTTCGCCCAGTTTTTCCCAACCATAAAAATTGACTAAGTAGGTGAGAATGGCTTCTAAGGTTTTTCCGTGTAACGGATTATTTGGTTGGGTGGTAGGCATTGCAATGGCAGGTGAATTAATTGATAATGGTAAGTAATTATAAACCCTGACAGGGCTTTTTGTTTCGGCATACAGCCCTGTCAGGGTTTATAATTGTTCATGTTCTATCTACTAATATGTAAAAAGACGAAACGATTTTATGTGGTGAAGTAAGTTGTAGCAACTGAATTCGATCTTGACTTATTTCTAAGCGAATTCTTCATTCTGAAACAAGAATTCTTTTTTCTCAGAGAGTAAAACGAGGATGGTACTGTCTCGTTTAATACTTCCACCCAAAATTTGTTTCGAGAGTTCATTTAAAATCCGTTTCTGTACCACGCGCTTCAATGGGCGGGCACCAAATTGCGGGTCGTAACCAAGTTCGGCCAGCCAGTCAAGTGCTTCTTCGGTAGCACTAATCCGGATTCCGTTTCCTTCCAGTTGTTTTTGTATGCCTTTAAACTGTAAGGTAACAATATCACGCACATCGTCTCGGCTAAGCGGAGTGAACATAATTACATCATCAATACGGTTTAAAAACTCAGGCCGAATATTTTTCTTAAGTAAGTCAAAAACCTGATTTTTGGTTTTGGCCATTACTTCATCATGGTTTAGTTCATTAATTTCCTCAAAGTTTTCCTGTATCACATGGGAGCCCATATTAGAGGTCATAATAATGATGGTATTTTTAAAGTTGGCGGTGCGGCCTTTGTTATCTGTTAAACGTCCGTCATCCAATACCTGTAGCAGAATATTGAAAACATCGGGGTGAGCTTTTTCAATTTCATCCAATAAAATCACAGAATAGGGACGTCTGCGTACTGCTTCGGTGAGTTGTCCACCTTCATCATACCCCACGTATCCGGGAGGTGCTCCGATTAGGCGCGACACCGTGTGTTTTTCTTGGTACTCGCTCATATCAATGCGCACCATCGAGTTCTCTTGGTTAAAAAGAAAATCAGCCAGTGCTTTGGCCAGTTCGGTTTTACCTACACCTGTTGTCCCTAAAAATATAAAGGAACCAATGGGCTTCTTTGGGTCGCTCAACCCGGCACGGCTTCTTCTAATTGAATCGCTTATGGAAGCAATGGCTTCCTCTTGTCCAACCACCCGTTTGTGTAATTCTTCTTCTAATCGCAGTAGTTTTTCGCGTTCGCTTTGCAACATTCGATTAACCGGAATGCCTGTCCAGCGGCTTACCACACCGGCAATATCTTCGGCATCTACTTCTTCCTTCACCATCGCGGTGTCGCCCTGCATCTCGTGCAATTTTTTATGCAAATTGGCCAGTTCCTGCTCAGTTTCCTTAATGCGTCCGTAACGAATCTCTGCTACTTTACCATAGTCACCGGCACGTTCGGCATGTTCGGCTTCCTGTTTCAGTTGTTCGATGAGTTCTTTTTTATCTTGTATTCTTTCAACAACTTGTATTTCGTTTTGCCATTTTACTTTTAGTCCGTTTCGTTCTTCGCTTAAGTTGGCAATGTCTTCACTCAGCTCTTTTACTTTATCATTATCACCTTCGCGTTTAATGGCTTCGCGTTCAATTTCCAATTGCATGATTCTACGATTGAGTTCATCCAACTCTTCAGGAACCGAGTCAATTTCCAGTCGCAATTTCGAGGCCGCCTCGTCCATTAAGTCAATGGCTTTATCCGGCAAAAAACGGTCGTTGATATATCGTTGCGAAAGTTCTACTGCGGCAATAATAGCTTCATCTTTTATACGCACTTTGTGATGAACTTCATATCGTTCTTTCAATCCACGTAAAATTCCCAATAAATGAGCCGGCCATTGGTAAAAAGAAATCACAAGTGGAAGAATACCTTGATTTTTATAAGGGTCCCGGATGCCAACATATAGCAGTAGCTACCGATGACATTGTATTCACCGTGTCTGAAATGAAAAAACGTGGACTAGAATTTTTACATGTACCCGGCACCTATTACGATACTGTGGAAGCAAGAGTAGGTCATATTTCAGAGGATCTCAACACCCTTAAAAAATGGGGCATTATGGTTGATCGGGACGAGGAAGGTTATTTACTGCAAATATTCACCAAACCGGTAGAAGACCGTCCTACCCTCTTCTTTGAAATCATTCAGCGTAAAGGAGCCAAATCATTTGGGAAAGGAAATTTTCAGGCACTGTTTAAATCGATAGAAGCTGAACAGGAACGCAGGGGAACACTTTAATTAATAAAAAATAAAACCAGAAAAGCAATTACCCTATATACATTTAACAAACTCTACTAAAGAAGCAGCAAATTTTATAAAGTATGGCTTCAGAAAAACAAGATAGCGAGTGTAATCATTGCAAAGCCAGATTAAAGTCGGCCTTTTGTGTTTTAAGCCACGAAGAATTTGAAAGCTTAAGTCTGGTAAAGCAATGCACCCTGTATAAGAAGGGAAGAGTTATTTTTAATGAAGGAACCTTGCCAGAAGGGTTATACTGCCTACATAATGGCAAAGTGAAAATAACCCAAACTGGTGCTGACGGGAAAGAGCAGATTTTGCATTTAGCAAAAAATGGAGATGTAATAGGATACCGAGCAATTTTGGGAGGAGACCGGTTTTCCTGTTCTGCCGTTACGTTAGAAGATTCCGAAGTATGTTTTATCCCTAAGAATATGTTTCTCTCGCTAATAGAATCCAATTCAAAACTGGCTATGCAGTTTATTAATATGTTTGCCACCCTCCTCCGAGATATGGAACGCAATCTGGTAAATCTTTCGCAAAGCCCGGTAAAAGAACGAATTGCCCAATGCCTGATATTGTTAAAAAGTAATTATGGTTTTTTGGAAGGAACCAATCTGCTTAATATCGCTATCACCAGAGAGGAAATGGCCAATATTGCCAGCACCACCCGGGAAACGCTTATTCGTACATTAGTTGAATTTCAAGACGATCACATCATTGAACTGGTAGGAAAAAAAATTGCCATTATGGATTATAAAAGACTTGAAAAACTTGCCAATATATCCGATTAATGCAACTGCTATTTTTTTGTATCTATTGAGTCTTTCAACAAATCTTTAAATTCGAGCGATAACGAATTAACACAATAACGTAGGCCAGTAGGCTCGGGGCCATCATCAAATACATGTCCTAAATGTCCCCCGCATCGGGCACACATAATTTCCGTTCTACTCATTCCATGCGATTCATCTGTATCATACTTTATTCGGGTTGAGTCGAGCGAAGCAAAAAAAGATGGCCATCCACATCCTGAATTAAATTTAGCAGAAGAACTGAATAATTCGTTTCCGCAGGCAGCGCACGTATACATTCCCTCTTTTTCATAAAGCTCGAATTTGCCACTATATGGACGCTCAGTACCTTTTTGCCGCAAAACATAATACCGCTCGGGAGTTAATTGCTTTTTCCATTCTTCGTCTGTTTTAACCATTTCAAACTCCTTTTTGGTGCTGTCTTTTCCACCATTAAGCTCATTCATCTTGTTACTTGTCATGTCACGCATGGTACAACTTAATAAAATAAAGGTTACTAAAATAATCCATAATGTTTTCATATTGTTACTCAAAATTAAGGTGTTTTACCGATTATGACGAAAAAAGCTATTCAAACTTACACCTTTGTAAAAAATATTTTAGAATGTGAAACATCGGTTTCGCCCGTATGTTTGGTTAATCCCACTTTTTTCGTAATTTTTGTATGGGGGTAATTAAAGATGAAAAAAGCATTTAAAGAAATAATTCTGTTTTCGGGTTTGCTAATGGCATGTGTCGGTGCTAAAAAAAATTCAGCCGTTACTGCATCAGGTATAAAAAGTCCTATAACCATTAAACTTGAACTAAGCACGGCTGTTTTTACCCCTGATAAAAATCCGGATGACGGTTTGGTTTGTTACTTAACCAACAACACTGAGAACATGCTTGAAATAGGGATGGATACCCTGTTTAAATTTTTTACACTGTATGGTCAGGGCAACAGCCAAAAATACCCAATGTTTTTAAACTACAATCTGCCGGCAGAATTTTCGTCAAAAGACAAACTGTATATTGACCCTGGAAAAACAGAAGCTATTTTCAGAAGTCCGTTAGACCAATTGTTTTTTAATCAACTCAGGTTTGGAAAGGGAGAAAGTGGCTGGATGTGGCAAAGCACCATTAAACAAAAAGTAGATTTTTCCCCTGTGCATGATTATGATAAATTACAGAAAGAAGCCTTGTTGTGGTTTGATCTTAAATGGGGTGGGCAAAATTATTCTTCTAACAAAGTGAAACTTCAGGTTACCCCAAAATCATGATTAGAGTTTAAAAGTATCCCGACTGTGCTCAGCAATAGAATTACATTCTAAAAAAGAAATAGCTGTTACTGCTTCCACCTCATGCCATACCCATTTTGGAAATAAGATGCGACAAGGCCCGTAGGCTTCTAAGTTCCCCTTTTCGCTTGTCACTAAATGCCTATACCTAATGACAACCTTTCCTGAAAGCAGGTAAAAAATTTCAGGGTTCTTAACCAATTCTATTCCCTTGTGGTAATGGCACCCATTCACGCTTCCTTTTTTTCGTATACCGAAAATAAATTCTCCAATTCTGTTGAGTTCAAGTGTAAAAGTAGCCCCCCGTTCATTTTCTCCAACCAGATGTAATGGAGTTACCTCAATCATACTTCATCGAGCATGGCTTCGGGCGAAACACTAATGGTTTCAACCACATCTTTCTCAACCCTAAGGTTTTCGATAATGAAATTTTGTCGGTCGGGAGTATTTTTACCCATGAAATATTCTAGCAATTTAGGAATGGTGGTATCTTGTTTAAGTATAATAGGGTCTAACCTAATGTCTTCACCAATAAAGTTTTCAAACTCCTCTGGAGAAATTTCACCTAACCCTTTAAAGCGGGTAATTTCGGGTTTTGCTCCTAATTTGGCCATGGCTTTTTGCTTTTCGTCTTCGCTGTAGCAATAAAAAGTTTCTTTTTTATTTCTCACCCTGAACAAAGGTGTCTCCAAAATATAAAGATGCCCGTTCTTTACCAAATCAGGGAAAAACTGAAGGAAGAAAGTCATAGTGAGTAACCGGATATGCATTCCATCCACATCAGCATCAGTAGCAATCACAATGCGATTATAACGTAAATCATCAATTCCTTCTTCAATATTCAATGCGTGCTGAAGCAAATTAAATTCTTCGTTCTCATATACTACTTTTTTGGTAAGTCCATAGCAATTAAGTGGTTTTCCCCGCAAGCTGAACACAGCCTGTGTCTCTACATCGCGCGATTTGGTAATGGAACCGCTTGCCGAATCTCCTTCGGTAATAAACAAGGTTGTCTCTAATCGTTTCTCATTATTTCCCTCGTTAAAATGCAGTCGGCAATCACGCAATTTTTTATTATGAAGCGATGCTTTCTTTGCCCGTTCGTTAGCCAATTTTTTAATACCGGCCATTTCCTTACGCTCACGCTCGCTTTGCATAATGCGTTTTAATAACGCCTCAGCCGTTTGAGGATTTTTATGCAGGTAATCATCTAACTCTTTTTTCAGAAAATCGCCTATAAAACTTCTTACGCTTGGTCCCTCAACAGCCACATTTTGCGAACCGAGTTTAGTTTTGGTTTGCGATTCAAATACTGGTTCCTGAACACGTATGCTTATTGCGGCTATTACCGAAGCCCTGATATCTGAGGCATCAATATCTTTCTTGTAAAACTCACGAATAGTTTTTACAAAAGCTTCCCTGAAAGCCGCGAGGTGTGTACCACCCTGAGTGGTATGTTGTCCGTTAACAAACGAATAATATTCTTCACCATATTGATTTTCGTGCGTAAATGCAACCTCTATATCATGCCCTTTAAGATGAATAATAGGGTAACGCATTTCCTCTTCGTTTGTTTTGCGTTTTAATAAATCCAGCAACCCATCTTTAGAGAAAAACTTTTGTTCGTTTAAACTAATAGTAAGACCGGAATTAAGGTACACATAATTCCAAATCATGTTTTCTAAATATTCCGGGATAAAGTGATAGTTTTTAAAAACAGAATCATCAGGGGCAAAAGTGATAATGGTACCATTGGGTAAATCACTGGCCACCTCCCTGTGTTCTTTAGTAAGTTCTCCTTTTGAAAATTCAGCTACTTTGGTACGGCCATCACGAACCGATTGAACTTTAAAATAATTAGATAAAGCATTCACTGCTTTGGTGCCCACTCCGTTTAATCCAACCGATTTTTGAAAAGCCGATGAATCATATTTGCCTCCGGTATTAATCTTGGATACACAATCAATTACTTTTCCAAGTGGGATTCCCCGCCCGAAGTCGCGCACCACTACTCTTCCATCAGCAATTTTAATATCAATCATTCGGCCATTGCCCATAACGTATTCATCAATGGAGTTATCAAGAATCTCTTTGAGCAAAATATAAATCCCGTCATCCATTGATGATCCATCACCTAGTTTACCAATATACATACCGGGACGAAGACGAATATGCTCCTTCCAATCAAGCGATCTAATGCTGTCTTCTGAATAGTTATTTTTCGCGGCCATGCTTCATAAATTAATTTATATAAATTCAGTTAGTAAAACTAAGTGCAACAAACGTAGCTTTCAACCCTTAGTTTTGCAGAGTTGTGGAAAATAAACTCATTCTTACCCAAGATGGCTCTCACACACTGCTTTCCGAAAAATTCGGAACTCATTATCATTCTATTTTTGGAGCGATGAACGAGTCGGAGCATGTTTTCCTGAAAGAGGGGTTATTAAAGTTCATCCACAAAGCAACACTCTCTATACTCGAAACTGGCTTTGGCACCGGCTTAAACGCTTGGCTTACATTGCAAAAAACTACGAATCAAACCGTTTATTATACCGCTTTTGAAACAAATCCAATCAGTATTGCATTGGCAAGCCAACTCAATTACCCAGAAATAGTACTCAAAGATGATTTCTTAAAACTACACACCTGCCAATGGGGCAAACCGTTTAGATTAGCTCAGCATTTTACATTGTTAAAACTTAATCATCCGGTTCAAGAATATTCATTACAGAGTGAATTTGATTTAATTTACCATGATGCCTTTGCGCCCAATATTCAACCCGAATTGTGGGATAGGACACTTTTTAAAAAGTACTTCGATAGTTTATTTCCAGGAGGAATATTGGTAACCTACTGCGCCAAAGGAGACGTACGAAGGGCACTTATGGAAGTAGGATTTAAGATAGAAAAAATCCCGGGGCCATCAGGTAAAAGGCATATGTTGCGTGCCAATAAACCAATCGCATGACAGTAGATTATATTATTGTAGGACAAGGAATCGCAGGATCAATTTTAAGCTATGAATTGCTTAAAAAAAATAAAAAAATACTCCTTATAGATAATAATTATCCTAATTCATCTTCACGTGTGGCTGCTGGTTTATTCAATCCGGTTACGGGTCGAAGAATGGTTCATACCTGGTTGGCACATGAACTCTTTGGTTTAGCTCATTCGTATTACCCTAAAATTGAACTCAAGCTCAAAACGCAATTTTTTCATCCCCAACCGTTACATTATCTTTTTTCGTCTATTAAAGAATCAAACGACTTATATGCAAAATTTAGCGAGCCTGAATTTGCCGACTGGATTAACCAAAACCAAACCGCAAATTGCCTTACGGATATACATGCGCCACTTGGTTTTTTAGAGCTAAAGCAAGCCGGATGGTGCAATGTAAACAAGTTACTGGTGGCTTTCAAAAATTATTTTGAAATAACCGGATGCTACTTACAGGAGCAATTTAACTATGAAAAGTTATACCAAACCGTACGTGGCTGGGAATATGGCCATATTAAAACTGCTGCTGTTATTTTTTGTGAAGGTGTTGGTGCATTAAACAACCCCTGGTTTGGCTACCTCCCGTTTAAACCGGTAAAAGGAGAAATAATTACCTTCAAAAGCAACAAATTATCCCTCACATCAATCGTAAAGCAACACTACTGGATTATTCCACAGGGAAACGGAATATTTAAGTGTGGAGCAACATTTGATTTTAATCAGATTAACGAAACACCCTCCAAGCAGGCAGTAAACGAGTTGTTCAAGTGGCTTACCAAAACTTTAAGGGGGTCATTTGAAGTTATTAATCAACAGGCAGCCATTAGGCCAACCACACTTGACCGAAGGCCGCTACTGGGGGAACATGCAACATGCAAAAATTTGTTTATTTTTAATGGATTGGGGTCAAAAGGAGTATCACTTGCTCCTTATTTAGCCAGCCATTTTATAGGATATTTATTTTCAGAAAATGAGCTGATACCGGAACTAAATCACAGACGTTTCCCGCTTGCCTAGTAAAATTTGGTTGCCCTGAGAAAATATCAATCAGGCTGGTTATATTTGAAACTTGTGAAACGCCAAATAGCATTTCTTTTATCTGCTTTCATCTTATCAGCAACAACGCATGTTAAGGCCATTGACAAATATGCCGTTCAGAATTTATTGCTTAAAATTTCATCCAACGAACCGGACACACAAAAATCGCTTGACTACGGAAATTTGGCCCGACACTATAAATTTAGTTATCCCGACTCGGCCTTATATTTCGCCAATATCGCCTACAAAATTGCGTTAAAAAACAAATTCATTTCAGGTGAGGCATATGCCATTAAATACATGGGGGAAATTTATTTGGAGATGAATTATCCAGATACTGTGCCTTCATTTTATTACAAAGCAATTCAGCTATTTGAAAGTATCCACAATAGTTTGGGAATAGCTGAAACTTATTTTGTGCTGGGTTCCTTTCATTACCAGCAAGGGAATTATAACGAATGTATTGATTTGTACAATAAATCTGTTACCATTTATTTAAAACTGAGCCCAACTAGAAGAATTCACTATATCCTTAATGAGCTCGGCTCGCTGTGCTACTATCAAGGCCTTTACAAGGAAGCTGAAAAATATTATGCAAGAGCTTTAGCTTACGATATTAGGGAAAAAGATACGGCTATGGTGGCAACCACGCTTAATAATATTGCACTAAATTTTGAGAAACAGGGGCAGAATGAAAAGGCCTATACCTATTACAAACTGGCCTACAAAATTGGAAAAATAACTCATTTCAACGATTTAATCACATCCGTATTAGCAAACATTGGAAAACTTCACATAAATACACGAAATTACCCAATGGCTGAGGCTGCACTTATTAAATCTTTACAGTATTTCGATTCTTCAAATACCTCCTATGAACGTATAGAGATTTATGAGGTACTTACCGATATTTATTTAAAAAATAAAAACCTTACAAAAGCATCTTCTTACCTTGATTCGGCTGCTGCAGTTCTTCTAATTAATCCCCTTCCTGACCTTAAAAAAAAATTAATGAGTTTGTATGCCAACTATTTTGAACAAAAAGGTGATCTGTTTCATGCGCTCTTATGTGAAAAAGAAATTGTTACCATTACAGATTCCATAGAAAAAATAAATAAAAGCAAAATGGTAAAAGCCACCGAGCTTCGTAGTATTCTTAAAAGCCGAGAATCTGAAATAAAAAAATTATCAATAACCAATCAAGAGCAACAAGAGCAATTGAAACAAGGCAAAATTAGTCTCATTTTTTTATTGATTATGGCGCTTGGCATCACGGCTATTACCATTATTCTTTATGTAAGTTACCGATCAAAAAGTCAGATTAATAAAAAACTTGAAGAATTAAACAAAGAACGAAACACCCTTATGGGAATGGTTTCTCATGATTTAAAAGCACCACTCGCTTCTATTCATAGTTTAAGTGAATTGATAGAATCTGATGGGCTAAACAAACTAAGCGAAGAACAATTAGTTTACAATCAATACATCCGCCAGATTGTAGATAATAGTTTTGAAATGATAAACAATGTAATGGATCTTAGTCGGGTATATGACAAGAATATACAAGTGAACAAAACCAAAGTAAATCTGGCGGTCATTATTAAAACGTTAATTCAAAGTCATCGGTTTCAGGCGGCAAAAAAAGGAATTACACTTATTGGAGAAAACATAGACCAAAATTTTGAATTTATCTTAGCAGATCAAATGCACCTGAAACGAATTGCAGAAAACCCGATTTCAAATGCTATTAAATTTTCACCTCCCAACGGCAAAGTCATCATTTCATTGCATCGAATTAGGGACTCACTCGAACTTCATGTAAAAGACGATGGACCCGGAATAAGTAAAACCGACCAGCTGAATTTATTTAAAAAATACCAACGTTTAAGCGCATCGCCAACCGCCAATGAAAGTTCAAATGGATTGGGGTTATATATAGTAAAAAAACTAACCGAATTAAATGGTGGGAAAGTTTGGTGTGAAAGCGAACCTTTGTCAGGTGCTACTTTTAAAGTCAGTTTTCCAATTAACTAAAAAGTATTTGGGCTGTCATTAGTAAATATACACGCTGGCCGATGGTATCCTGCTATTTTATTTAGCCATTTTGTTTCTTGAACCAGAATGTTTTAAAGACTTTGGAATAACAAAAAACCAAGTGTTGCAAGTACACCTCATTTACTACTCTATCAATAAAAATTCAATTATAAAAATCAGAAACATTTCCCTGATTCACCTTCCTATTCAAAATTAAAAAAGATTTTTTTGTGTTTATCGAAGTAGTCGCTAAAACCAATGGAACTATATAAAAACCAGTTATACACAGGTTGCATTTTCCTATTGAGCAGAAGCCGAAAATAAAACCTTCATTCCATTAGCCGGAGAACACCCATGCACCAACATCTTAGATTTAGCAATTTTCCATTAGAAGTGTATATACTTAAATCATAGAACACGTTGGCAGCACTATAAACTTATTGTCCGCAGTTGACCTCATACTGGGCTGGTGGCGTGTCCTGAGGGCATGAATACTCATAGAGAAACAATCATCATGCTTAACACAAAAATTATTCTTTGGATCAAAAAAGAATTAATTGAACTCTTTTTCCTGTTTCATAATTTTATGTAGGTAGTTGTTTGCCGCTATTCATTTTGTATGTGGAAATATGTTGTTTCATTTAGAAAAAAAACCTTACCCCAATTTCAGAACCAAGTGTAGTAAATTTTTGGGTAGCAGAATATCCCTTCTTATAGATGGATGAAACAGACTTTCGTAAATTGGGTCCAGCATACACCTCAATTCGTTTACTTGCCAAATAACTGACATAAGCACTCAAATTAAAATTAATCATGCTATGTGTAAACGGAGTGGAACCCGAAACCCCTGTAGCTTTGGCATAATATACTTTGAACGGATCATCAAATTTATCAATCAAATAATATGAGGATGTTCCAAAAAGATAACCAAAACCTGCACCGGTAGTTACCCTGCAGGCAATTTGTTTGTACAAAGTGCTGGAATAAGAAACTGTTAGCGGTATTTCGATATACTGATAGGAATTTGTTATCACCTTTTCATATCCAGGATTGGTATAATAATCCTCCACCCAAATGTTTCTGGTTATGTCATAAATGCGTTCAAAGTTCGCCTCCGCACTAATCTTATCCGTTACCTTACTAAAGTTAATTCCGGAACCAATGCTAAGTTGATTCAGCAGGGAATAGTCAACTTTAAAACCTGTACGATAGCCATAAGATGTTTGTTGTGTCCTGTCTCTGAAAGCCTGATAAGTATCATTTGTTGGCAGGAACAACATTTTATCCGACTTATAGGTATTGGAGATTTGGTCGTAAGAATAGAATACCGCCACTGACCATGCCCCTGTTTTAACATTTTTAACACCTCTAATCAATGTATCCCTAAGGGTAACTCCATCCGAATCGGGAAAGTTAAACGCGGGCATGATTTCTTCTTCCACACTGGCAGGTATTTTTTCTAAAACGGGTAAACCCGAAGGGGAAACAGTGCTGGTACTTGTTTCATTCACCCTGCCAGCAACCTCTTCGTGTTCTTTGCGTGTTTCAGTTTTAATATTTACAAATGGAGAGAAGGGCAAAACTGTTATTGAGTGTTGTTTACCTGTTGAATGACGTATTTTGTGAACAGGATTTTCATTTATGAAATTTCCATTTAAAGCTGCGCTATTGAGGTTTGTTTCGGGTGTCGCCATAGCTCTAAATTTACCCGCTAAATTTTGCCGTGAGGTATCGATTATTTCTTGTACAGTTACTTTTGCATCAATTACCTCTCTGTAGGCTGCCGAATCTTGATTTATCTCAGCAGGTATTCTCTCGGTGGTAGCTATTCTATTTTTATGATATTGTTTAATATTTTCCTCTTCCGAAATTTTATTGGATTGCGGGAAAAACACGGTACTAACCGTGAGCACAGAAGCAGCAGCGGCATACCCCGCAAAGGTGAGTCCTTTAGAAAATATTGTTCTAATTATCCTTCCACTTTTTGATGCGGATAAGGAACTTTCAGCCGAAAGTTCATAACGAATATTCTCAAAAACGATGGACCGTGGTTTTATTTCAAAACCATCCGCCAGTTCTTGAATATTGTTTTCAAAATCATCCAATGGCAAACGCTTGTTCATCATTTCTAAATTTAATCGACAGTTTGTTTTGTAATATAGTTTTAGCTCTGCTGTACTGCGAACGGGAAGATGCTTCGGCTATTCCAAGCATCTCCCCTATTTCCCTGTGTGAATATCCTTCAATCGCATAAAGATTAAAGACGGTTCTATATCCTGCCGGAAGAGACTTAATGGCATGAATCACCTCTTCAGTATCAAATTGCATATGAATAGCATCAGTATAACCTTCATCTTCTAAATTTTCAGTGTCCGATTCGTTTCTGAATTTTTTATTTGCTTTAAAATTGTTAAGAGCTGTATTCACAACAATTTTCCTTATCCAGTGCTCAAGGGAGCTATTGTATTGAAAAGTGTGAAGGTTCTTAAATACCTTAATAAATGCCTCCTGAAGAACATCCTCAGCTTCATAAATAGTTTGCATATACCGGTAACACACCCCCATCATTTTTGGAGCAAAACGATTGAATAACCTGCTTTGAGCTGAGCCTTCATTATTGATACATTCGGCTATAAGCTCCTTTTCATCAAACTTCATATAGAAGACACAACTGTTGGTAAAGACAAAAGAAATTGCTTAATTGCTGCTTGCAAAGGTACTTTTATTTAATAAAACTGATTAGCAGAAACTTAAAATGAGATTTCACATTCGGGAAGCAAATAAGGATGATCTTGAAACGTTAGTAAAATTTAACCTCAACTTAGCTTCCGAAAGCGAGGGGAAAATTCTCAATAAGGATATTGTATCCCTCGGAGTAACACGTATGCTCAGCACCCCGTCAAATGGATTCTACCTGCTTGCCGAGAAAGAGGGATATATAGCGGGACAGCTCATGATAACCTATGAAACAAGTGATTGGAGAAACGGAATTTTCTGGTGGATTCAAAGTGTATATGTCGCCCCTACTTACCGAAGACAAGGTGTTTTTACTTCGTTATACACTAAAATAAAAAGACTGGCTAAAGCATCTCACAATTGCTGCGGAATTAGATTATACGTAGAAAGAAATAATGAAACCGCTCTAAAAACTTATAAAGCATTAGGTCTTATAAAAACAAATTATTTTTTACTCGAAAAAGATTTCAGAAATGAAGCCCCATAAAAAAAGCCACCGCGCAAGCAATGGCTATTTTTAATTGCAAAAAATTACGTTTTACTGAACAGTAATTGTTTTGGTAACTACTTTCTCATTTACGAAATAAATATTTTCAGTTCCTGCTGCATTTTGCTCCCAATTGTAAGCAGCAACCTGAATAATTCCACTTCCTGACATGCCAGCCATTTCAGCAGATGTAATGATAAAATTATTAGCATTTGCACCATAGTAGGTTTTGCTAACCGTTTTGGATCCCGCTGAAAGAATAACCATTACCGAATCGGCATTAAAAATATTACTCATTAAAGTAACAGTATAGTCGTTTGCTGTATTTACGGTGGCAGCACTATTAATTTCAGCAACAACTGGGAAACCTTTAGACGTAGTATAAGTG
>LSPZ01000076.1_pt1 | contig 18243 bp, 22 predicted proteins | sample 651281 | NCBI WGS metagenome assembly LSPZ01 (sample SAMN04438313, study PRJNA306036) | termite gut metagenome | isolation source: viral DNA filtered from gut of termites from termite colony 2 | host: Coptotermes formosanus | place: USA: New Orleans, Hayne Blvd. | collected 2013-06-18
GCGTTTCATTGACGCTTTCTAATATATGCGAAAATCTAATTGGTCTTCCAATGCCTAAAAATAGTTATATGGACGATAACACTATTGAAGCATGGGAAGACGATGAACCTGAAGAATATGGTTATGCTGATGGTGGTCTTGTTGAAGATAAGTTGATGAAGTTCTTGGGCATCACGCCATATGATACTATAAAAAATATAGTACAAGTATTTGATGGTGGTGGTTTTGTGCAATCACTTAAAAGAGGTGGCGCTGTTGGTGATATTAAAGCAGAGGAGAATAAACTTGTTAAACGTGCTGAAGAGCTGCAAGGCTCACCTGACATGCGCAATCTCCTTATATCCGAAGCAGAGGCAGATGGTTATGGAAGCCAAGCAGAAGTCATTGTGGCCAATGTTATACAACGTATGGCGCACCATAATACAGGACAGCAGGGACATGCGCTCAAAAAAGGCCATGACGCGAATGATAGACTGAAGCATATCAAATCAGCTGTTGCTGGAGCGTTAATGTGAAACAGAAACGTGCGTTAAAGGTATATCGTAAGCCTATTCCTTTGTTTTTTGGGCATAAGCCAGATGCAGAGAAAGACTTATATCCTTTATACGCTACACCAAAAACAGAAGCTGATATTCATAAACTTGGTGAACGTTTACCACCAGATTATGGTCATACTGGTAAAACATTTAATAGTTCTGAAGATGAAGAGCATGAAGGTCAACCTGCATATCTTCAACTGCCAGAAGGTGATTTTGTATTTGAAGATGGCGTCGCTAATAATGACCCAATGGCGCACTTGAAAAGTAAATTAGACAAACAAGTTGAATTAGATAAAAATAATCCTTTTGACCGTGGCGTATCAGGTTTAGGTGTTAATTGGAACTTGCCAAATAAACGAACGCGCCGTGATGAATTATTCTTTGCTATTCGGTCATTACAAATGGACAGAGAACGCAAGAAACTTATTGAAGGTCATGCCAAACAATACAAAATACCAAAATTGCAGGACATGGACAGTGAGATGCTTCTTGCTGAATTCAAACCTGAAAAAGAAGTCAATAAGCCAATGTCACTAGAACAGGCAGATGCTGTTGACCAGATGGCTGGATTGCTTGAGCCTGGTAACCGTAAGCATAACTTCAAAGCACTACGTGGCGTTGGATTACGGCCTGGCGCAATTATGGATGTCATCAAAGAAGGCATGGCACCATCATTTGCGCTGAATAAGCAAAGAACAATGGACGTAGCAAATGATTTTGTTAATAGTAGACCTACAAGAACAGCAAGTGATATACGCGTAAAGTCTATACGAAATGTGCTAAAACAGGTTCTGTTTTAGTATATTCATCTGGTCTTTATTCTATGATATAATGAACGTATCATGTGTGGAGACCCTAACTGAAGGGGAAAATTATGGATTTAGAACAATTAGCAGCCGAACTTCAAATGCTCAAACAAGACAATGAACGCGCTAAAATGCAACAGCAGAAGAAAGGCTTCATGGATGTTTATGGCACTAAATTGAATGGCGATGAAGAACTCGCTAATTTAATTCTTGCTGAAGTCGGCAGACAAAGTCCTAAACTCCAAGACTGGACTAGTTCTGCTGCTATGGACGCTGTTCAAGCAGTAACAGATAAACTTCGTGAAGAAGCAACTAGAGTGCTTCAAAATGTTCAAGGTTTTGAGCGTCAGGTTTCTGACCTGATGGACCAGGTTAACGCCATGTCTGAAGGCGTTGATAAAGCACTGTCTAGCCAAGGTGGCGCGCAAGAACCTGCACTTGACCAGGCGCCTGGTCTTGAAGAGCCTACTGCGCCTGACATGGGTGCTGGTGCACCTCCTGACATGGGTGCTGGTGCACCTCCTGACATGGGTGCTGGTGCACCTCCTGACATGGGTGCTGGTGCACCTCCTGACATGGGTGCTGGTGCACCTCCTGACATGGGTGCTGGTGCACCTCCCTTGCCTGAACAAGGTATGGTGCCGTCTGACGTACGTCTTAAAAATATGCGTCAACGTTTCCAACAGTTCGCGCAATCACGTAAAGTGGCCTCTGACCAGCGGCTTAAAACACCTGTAAAGAAAGTTAATCCTAACCTTCTTGCTGGCGTTAGGGGGATGTTCTAATGGCAGTACGTGATATTTTAAGTGGTCTGCATCATCGTGATGTTGGTTATGCCGACGGTGGCAAAGTTGGTTATGACGAAGGCAATGAAGAAGTTAAGCCTAATAAGACAACAGATGCTGCAAGGCGCTATGCAGAACAAAAGATGCTTAAAGATGCGCAGCCAAAAAAAGGTATGGACAATGTAACAAAAGCTGATAATATACCTGGCACAAATGCGCCAAGACCAAAAGCAAATGACTATGCAAAAGAAGGTAAAAAACGCGCTGAAGATGCTAAAAAAGAAGCAGCTAAAAAAGAAGCTGAAGAAATGACGCTTAAAAATTATAAGCCAAGGCCTACAGGTAAGCAGCAAAAAGAAATTGATGAGCGCAATAATCCTGAAAAAATTGCGCAAAAGATTACGCCTGTATATAGTCCGAAGCTTACTGTAGATGAATTAAAAGCATACGATGCAGCTACAGCTGGTAAAGGTGGCGTGCCTGATTGGATGAAGAAAAATGTTGAATATGCCAGCAAAACGTTACCTGATTATCTTGCTGCGAAAAAACTTGGCGTAAATCCAGAACTTCAACAAAAGTTTGAGGCATTTCTTAAACGCCTTCAAAGCAGCGGTTCAAAGGTAGAACGGCAATTATATCTTGATTTAATTGCGCAAATACCTGCACCAGAATTAGGTGCTGCGCCGTCTGCAGTAACTGCAGCAGAGGGCGGCCTTATTGGTTTTGCTGAAGGTGGCGAAGTAGATGATGACGGGGACGAAATACGCGGAAGCGAAGACGCATCTGAAGGAGCTGGAGAGGTTAACGAAATCGATGCAGACAGCATCATTGATGCGTTCCTTGAAGAAAATCCTGACTTGGCTGAACTTCCTGTTGAAGAATGGCCTGAAGAAGCTATTAAAGAATTGCAAGAAGTAATAAATGGTGAAGGTGTCGATGAGCCTAATGGTGTCTTGCCAGAAGATGAAGATGAAGAAGGCGAACCAGAACAAAGTGCGATTGACGCGCTTGAAGAGCCAGTAGAAGAACCTACTGAAGATGAACCACCGGTTGATGTGCCTGCAGTGGAAGACGATGAGGACGTGGCTATAGAAGAGCCAACTACAGATGAACCAAATGATGACCAAGATTTTGACATTCTGGCACTCTCGAAGCTTGTTGAAGCTGGCGACAAAGACGGCGCTTGGGATATGCTCCAAACTATGTTTGGCATTAGACCAGCTGCTGGTGAAGAAAGTTCGCCGACCAACGCTCTCGACCGTATGGTTGCATCCGATAGTAGAATTAAACAGCCAAGCAATAGTAGCAACAGTTTGGCAAAGATATTGGGAAGTTTGCGTTTTTAAGCGCTAACTATAGAAACAGACTGGTGGATAGCCAGTTAGATTAACTGAAGGAGAAAAGGATATGCCTTTAACCCAAGACCAGTTGACCGGCTTGAACAAGCAGATTTTCATTCTTGATTACCTCTCGAATGGTCTGTTCCCCTGCCAGTCAGACGTTGTAAAACTCATTCGTAGCAAAAAGCGTGAGTGGGAGTTCAACGACAAGTTTGAGTACAGGATGCTGTTGGCTGTCACCAACTCTGGTGGCTCTCTCAACAGCCAGGTATTCAAAGAGAACGTCGGGCTTGTGAAACCCGGTTCCTTGGCTTATGGCATCTATCGCGCCTCGTACGGCTCTGTAATGGACGGTATGGACGTTGACATGATGCTTAACCTTGAAACTGAAAAGAAACAAGCATCATTTGAACGGGACTATGCGGTTCGTCTGCACAGCCTTCGTGTGAACGTTGCGTCGCTCTTCAAGAACTTCGCCATTCATGGCCAGTTCGGTGTTGTGCATCAGATACGTGCGTCTATTCTTGCGCCGAATATCGACCCTGCTTATAACCCTGTAGACAACGTGTTCACGCCTACGGCGCCTACCGGTGGTGTTGCAGTACCGTTCACTATTAAAACGCCAATCAATGTTTTCAGTAGCAACTTCCGTCGTGGCAAGTTGCTCATCAAAACGCAGGGCACACCTAAAGCGCCTTGGGGCACCGCAGACCTTGCGGAGCTTTATCTTGTGCTTGACAATCAGGCTGGTTGGCTTTCATTATTGCCTGTTGGCACTGCTGTAAGCGACTGGGAAGATGGCGATTTCCTTGAAGTTGCCCAGAACCGTGAAATTGTTGGACAGCCGCCAACCGCATTCCAGAATTGGAATTACGGCGCGCTTACTGTCAACTCCGGTCCTTTCCAAGGCGTTTATGACCAGTTTATGGGCACTGGTGCTTATACATCTGGTAACGATGCAATCGTCGGTTCTATGGAAGGTCTCGCTGACCTGTTCCCGTGGTACACTGACCCTGCAACGCCTAATACGCGTCTTGGTCTCGACATGCCGTTCCGCGACCAGCCTAATCGGTTGCTCTTTTCACAGGAGCAGGCCGGTTCATGGGTTGTTCAGCAGCCTAACGAACATATCATTGACGCGATTATGCGTGGTGCCTTGCAGACCAAAGCGTCTGTACCGTACGCAGACATCGGTATCTGGATGAACGAGTATACTCGTCAGCAGATGGCCTATGAGGAAGCCGGTAACGTGCGCGTATTGCGTGATAACTTCGTGTCTGGTCCTATTGTGTACCAGCGCGGCATTAAGACCCATGACTATCAGATTGGTAACGCTGTTATCAAGGAAGTTGTGGAAGACCAGAATATGCCGACTGACGTTATCGTTATCGGGCCGAAAGATGACATCTCCTATAACTGCTGGGACAATGCAGAAATGCAGATTGAGCAGTTTATACAGGAGACCTGGGGCAAATCTCCGCCTCCGAGCATCGATGACATCGCATTGCCTGATGAGCTCATTGCGAAGATTGACTTCAGTCAGCGCATCATCGTCGGGCCGCCGAATATGGCGGATGGTGCTCTTGCCACGTTTACGCACGGCAACCGCATCAGGCACCCCAAGAACAGTGTCAACGTTGCGTATCAGGAAAGCGGCGCGCTCTTTACCGAGTATCCGTACACCTATACCATTGTAAAGCTGCTCCAGCCAATAACTGATTTGGCTACGGTATAACTTAAATGCCGATTACTTCGGCGTACGCTGGCATGCCTCCGTGGCGCAAAATGTCGGACCACCCGACTAGAGAAGCGCATAGGGCAGGTTTTCAGTGGAACCTTGGTATCGGCGAGAAGAAGTTGGGGCGCCGCAAAGACGCTCCAACTTCTGACTACCGTACTGGTGGTTGGTCTGTATTTAATAAAGATGAATATGATAGAAAAGTTGAAAAAGATGGCTTGTATCTGTTCAGATTATATAATGGACGGAAATCATGGGTGCCTAAATATGATATTGATTATCATATAGGTCTATATACCGTACCAGATGACCAGATAAATGCTGAAATTGCAAAGTATATTGAAAGTGCGTGGGAAAAAGAACCTAGTAGAGATTATGTAGTGCATGTGCAAGGGCCAAGTCATATTACGGAAATGCGTTATAATCCGAATATGCAGGTTCTTGAAGTAACGTTTGGTGGCAAGAACAGTGACGGCTATACGCAAAGAGCTGATACGGTTACATTTTTGTACGTGCCTAAAGAATACTTCCTTGAGATGCAAGCATCTAATGGACGACGTGCGCTTGGCGTTGATGGAAAATTGCGTAGTGCAATCGGTATTAAGTTTTGGGACTTGATACGTGAACGCGGTACAACGCGTGGTACTAGGTATCATGCTGTTGGTGGTTCAGCACAATTAGGCATTGACGATTATTTTAATCAAGTGTCTAATGCGCCAAAGAATGTACCAGAGCAAAATGCTGAACAGTATATGGATGCTATGGACGAAGCAATTTTGCCAGCGCATCCTTCGGACAATGAACAGTTAAAAACACGTGAATTAAATGCAGAACGAGATAGTCTGTGGAATGATATTGATAAGGCATTGCAGACTAAGTTCAAGGCTAATAGTAGCCAATTTACTGATGAAGTTTTTGCATTGTGGGGCGATGATGATAATGCCACGCAGCAAAATATAGATGATTTGAAAGATTGGATGTCAAGGAAGGGCATAGTATGGACGCAGAAAAGAAGCAGTTTTTAAGAAAACCGCGCATGAATAACCTGCAATTAGGTTATCAACGGAATGACCTTACGTATGAGGCCATTATGACAGACCTGGTGCTTATGGGTATTGTTGACCAAGATATGGCCGAAGCATTCATGGGTAGAAAAATCAGTGATGGTATCAAAGTACCACCTGGCGCAGAGGCAATGCTGAATGGAGAAATATAGTCCTGCTGTTCAGGAACTAGCTGATTTAGCTACATGTATCAGTGCTGACTTTCATCATCTGCATTTTAATTTTGCAGGTGACGAATTCGACATGATGCACAAGAAGGTGCTCAAAAAGTATTATGAGCAAGCTGCCGATGATGCCGATGAGTTTGGTGAATGGTGTACTGCTTTTGATGAGAACCATGTTGTTCAAAATCAGAGTGAAGCAGCAGATAGGTTAATGTATAACCCTTGCAATAAGGGGCCAAAGATTAACAAAGAAACAGCTGTGCTTGAAAGTAAAGAGTTGCTCGAAACTCTTTGTTCAAAATATCTTACCGTATTTAAGGCATTAGAGAAAGAAAATTGTCCGCTTTGCGTTGGCTTAGCGAACTTTATTCAAGGCAGATTAGAGTATTGGGCCAAAGAAATGGCGTACTTTAATGCAAGGAGATACTAAATGAGCGCGTTCAGTAATTGGAATGGTCCTGACTGTGGGCATGGTCCTTCACTTCCGCAAGTTGCTACTCTTGAAAATCTGTTGACGCAGATAAATACCATTGGTACACAACTTACGGCGCTTACAAATCAGTTTAATACGCATAAAAGCGATGCCGCAGGTATGTTTCCTGCCGAACGGCATGCTTCAATAGAATATGCTATCCAAAGTTTAACTAGTTTAATCGGCACAAACGGTGCTAATCCTACTGGCTTATATTTACTGGTTAAAAATGCGCAGGCTACAGCTGACGCAGCTGCTACGCCTGGTATTGTTGATGGTAAAATAGCTGCTGCACGTGGTACTGGCGCAGTACAGTATTCAACGATTACTGCTGAAATAACTGCTGCAGTTGGCGCAGAAGCAAGTGCTAGAAATACCAAAGATACCGCGCTTCAGGACCAGATTGGCGCAGGCTTTTCAGTTTCTAGTACTATTGCCAGTGCTATAAATACTATCAATACGTATCTCAACACTGTTAAAGGTCAATTCGATTTTACAGCATCCTCGTTAGTTGCAATTAAAAATAATCTTACAGCGCTTGACCTTTATATCGGTAAACTCTGGCTTTCGCACTATCTTGATTTTGATATAATGACGCGTATTGATGGTAAAATCTATCCTGATGCCTCAAGCGGTGCCATTGCTTGGATGGACCTTAACAATAATATCGTGCCTGAATATATTAAAGATATAAACGGGCAGGACATTAAAAATCCCGCTGCTACAAAACAGGTATACACTACAGATGCTGTAGTTATACTTGGTATGCTTTCAGAAACCTATGATAAGCAGTATCGTCCTGGCCAAACAAGTCCTACTTCAAAACCTGGCACGAATAAATATAAGCCTGGTCGTATCTTTATCAAGTATGAAAATACATGGAACTTTGATGCCATCGTTGATGCTGTTGCTACGTATAACGGTGCTGGTGATGGTACGTTGCTCTCAAATTATACAGGCGCAATAAACGCACTAGCTTCAAAAAATACTGCGCGTCAGTCGCCTATAAAGTTTGGTCTTTATCTTGGCACGGCCAATGGTAAAGGTCATGTATACGTTGGCGTAGTAATACGTGAAGCACAGCACGTATATCTTACTGATGGCGGCGTTCTTGCTGGTCTTACATTCCATTGTGCCGGCGAAAATATCATTCCTGCAAAAAGTTCATTTGCAGATTTTGAATATCCTTCTGGTGCATTGCATGCAATTGCAGGCGCTACACTTACGCCTGATGCGCCTGGTTCATGGGTAATGAGCGATTTGACAGTTACAACTGTACGTTCTGACAATTATCTTGACCTTGCAGGTCATGGCGTTGCTGTAACTAATGAACAAAATGGTATTCTGAATATCGGTGACCGTAACAATACACATCAGCTTCAGTTGAACTCGAAAGATAGGCCAGATATTTATGAAGGTGGCGTTGATAATGCGCATTATAAAATGGCATATCTTGAAGACCTTTCACAATCTGTTTATTGGCAACGGTCTGTTGATGTTATAGTAGCAGATGTTGGTACGCAAGCAACACCTGGTGAGCTATTGCAATGCTTAGTCACGACAGATGGTGCAGGCAATGTTTTGACTTGGGACCCAGCGCCCGCCGCGCCTAATGTCAATGTACCTGGCGTATACACATCTGATAGAACTACGCAAAGACCTACAGCTATTCTTTTTCAAGATGGCGCTGTTGCTCTTGTACAGAACTATTCTCCGCAATCCGAGGCTCTTTGTGACGGCAAATTAAACGCATCAAACGTTCAGGACAATACTGATTATGCGTTTAATCTTGTTACAGGTCTTGACAAGAACTTTTGGCAAGATTATGATGATACCGTAACTCCTATTGTACGTGGTACTACATTAGTTGACCTTGACAATAAGCAATGGGAAATCGAAGAAATTGACAATGTTAAACTGACTTTCCAGGTTAAAGCTATTACGTCAGACCCTGGCTTGCCTTTTAAGTATACATTGCCTGCGTATTATACCTTATCTGGCGGTATATGGTCATTAAGTAATGTCATTCAAATACCTGGTCATAATGAAGGTTATGTGGATAGCATTTCTTATGAATGGTCAGGCATGCGTAAATTGGTCAATACTGTTCGACCTGACGATGTACATTATGCACAAACTTACGTGGTATGGACTGCGCACCAACAGAACTCTGTAACAATGAGCTATCCTAATTCTGATGGTTCAGATGATTACCATGATGCATGGTCACATACAGATATGATGCTCGATGGTTTCCGCAATCTTGCGCAACAGGATTATATTGATGATTACCTGCAAGAACTTGCTGAAGTACAGCCAGACTGGGCAGAAGAACAAGAGACTATTGAAAATACGCGTCCTGAAAGTCCTAACAACGGAAAACAAATACTCAATCCCGCTTTTATTCAGCATAGGCCATGGACTGGCGTAGCACTTGCAGATGGTGGCTCATTTGACCAGCCTAGCGGTTTTGCGGCACGTTGGGTGCTTGATGCAGGTGATTATAGAAATAACGCTCCTACAATGTCAAGTGGTGCACCGTTAATTCCAGCTAATCAAGCATTCCGCAATACTGTAATGAAGCAGATGTACGGTCTTTATGCTAAACAACCGGAAATTGCGAACACGCCTACTACATCAATCTGGCAAGCATTTGCGCGTACATTCAGAATACTTAAAGATACCGACGACCCGACAGCAAGTGATACTGAACTTTGGCTGAGCGATGGCTTTGGTGATGATGCGTCATACAATTTGTTACGGTTCATTCCATTTAATCACATGAAGGCCGGTACGAATGTATTGCAGCAAATTGGTTTGAATACTACATCAGGTGCTATTACAACAGACCTTATGATTTATGCTAACGGTACTGATTTTACACAACGTTTCCATTCTGCGCAAGCATATACGCCACTATCAATAATTTCTGATGGTACATTCAAAAATGATGCTGGCGACGAATATCCTTGGCTTGCATTTACACTTAAAAATCCGCCAGACCACCATGATGTTACGTATAATTCGCCAGCGCTAAATGCTGAAAAAGCTGATAGAATTGCAGCAGTGCAAGATGAAGCAACTAAGCGTGAAGAAGCTGACGAAGACATACAAGACCAAATTGATGGGCGCGCTAATCCGCCAGTATTCTCTGCAAGTGCTACAATAGCAGATGCTATTGATGACCTTAAAAATGCAGATGTAACTGAAAAAACTGAACGTGAAGCCGCGGACGAAAACATACAAGACCAACTTGATGGTAGTGCTAGTACGCCTGTATTCTCAAAGACGGATAATGTTGCTAGTGCAATAAATGATGTTGCTGGTGATATAGTAAATGTCAAGAACTTACTTGGCAGTGGCTTTACGCCATCAAATACTGTAACAGACCAGATTAGTGCATTAGTCACGCGTGCAACAAATCTTGAAAATACCGTTAATGACGGCACTATTGGTAACCAAGCGCAGTATACTATATTACATCCGTTGAATGATGCAGTAATGGATGCAACTAATGGTCTTGCTGCTACTAATGCATTGGCTAATACCAATAAAGATGACCTCGATAAAATACGTGGTTTAATTGGTACAGGCAATAATAATATCATTCCACCGCCGTCGGGTTCAATACCTGCTGGTCAAATAGCAGTGCTTGCACTGAATAGTGCAGGTAACTGGGAATGGGTTATAATGCCGCATCCATAAGGAGTAAAAGATGTACGCTATTGGAACAAGCGCGATAAGGTATATCGCAAACCAACTCGGTACTTCTGTACCTGCTGACTTTGTTAACAGAATTGTTGGCTATGTCGGCACGCTTACAGAAATGAACAATAGCACGCCTTCTGAACGTTCATTGTTCATCGTACAAAATAGTAGCCTTGAAGATGGCCAGGTATACTTTGGTGATAATACGCCGTCTTGGAATGATACTGGCTCGACTATACCGTTAGCTTATATCAATAAGTATATCATTCCTGCGTCTGGTTGGCCAGATGTAGTAATACAAGTAGCACGTGCTACGCAAGAACAGGTTGATAATCCATCTAGCAATGGCTTCCCTGTTTATGACGGCTTTCCGGTATACGTTAGTAGCCCAGCGCCTGGTGGCGGTGGCGCTTTATATATAGGCGATAAAGCCTATGGAAAAAATCAATATGTTCTTGTAGCATCAATGGCAGCACAAACGGTGCCTATAGGCGCTATATTATATTGGCCTGCAGTTATGCCTTACGTGCCTGATGGATATTTGCGTGCTGATGGTAGTCGTATACCTATTGCTGATAATATGGATTTATGGACGTTAGCGTATCAACGACAAGATTTGTTCAAAGAACCTGGTGATTTGGCAGATGGTAACTTCAGACTGCCAAAACATGATGAAGCGATAGTACGCGTGAAATAAGGAGACTGACATGGCGTTACAAGTTATCAATTATACCAATCCTTTGAGTGGTATTGCGTCTACAGAACCTTCAGTACAGTTGTATACGAAGGATGCAGTAGACGAGCTTATTGCTGATTTACAAACACAATTAGGCAATGGCTTTCATGCGCCAGACCCAGATGTAACAGCATTGTTAGGCCGTATATCTACGCTTGAACAAGATGGCGACCAATTAGCACAAGATGTAATTGACCTTACAAAACGTGTTACTGACCTTGATAGCATGGACCCTGCTACGCCTGGTCGTGTAAAAGTTCTTGAAGATGGCCTTGCGGCTGAAATTACGCGCGCTACAGATGCAGAAGCACAAGAAAGAACAGACCGTGACAATGCTATTGAAACGCATAATACATCGCCAGATGCACATGAGGACATAAGACAAAATATAGCTGATATTGAAACAGACATTGACCAGTTGCAGCTTACGCAGATTAAGTCTGTTGATGGCGAATTTGCACGTCCTGACAATGACATTTATCTTGGCGTAGGCAATAAGCAACCAGTAAAAGCTGGCTTACAGATTTATTCTGCACAAGTTCAAGCGAACCATGTACATAAATTATGGTTTACTTCTGGAGCAGGCGGTGCTGCGTATCTTCCTCCTAATCAGCCTTCAGGCATTACATTTGATTTAGGCAGTTCTGATGGTATCAGCCGGCGCGGTTCATTGGTATTTACGACTGTTGGTTGCTCTTGGCAAGAATACTTGCCAGGTACGACCACCGTTGACCCTGCCTCGATTGTATATTTTACAGCGGGCGGAACATGGCAGGCTAGCGTAAATGCGCCTAATCCTGCAAAATCTGTACAATACTATAATGCGTACGGCGATACATCGTATCTTCAGTCTGTTGCTACTGCAAACATTACTGCAAATATAATTGATTTCTTGGCAGTTAACGACGTTAATGCAGACCTTCAAGCGCATAAAATTGATATGAGCCTACACTCTACGCCACAGCAACGTGCTGCATGGGACCAGAATATCATTGATACGGCGAACCACATTGCTAATGTAACTGACGCGCATAATATGGACAGTCGGTTAGCATTGAAAACAAATCAAACTGATTTTGTTGCGCACGTTAATGATGAAGATAGACACGTTGATGCGTCTGAACAATCTCTTTGGAATAATACTGCGGCAAATGCTGCAGCGCATATTGCCAATAGTGGTATACACGTTACAGATACCAATAAAGCAGATTGGGATGGCGTAGTGGCAAGTTTCGGAAGTCACGTTCAAGATGTAGAAGCTACTAATACTGCGCCACATGTTACTATTGCAGACAGGACCAACTGGAATGATAAAGCGGACCTTACAGCATTAGAAGCTGAAGCGTCTGCACGTGCACTTGCAGATACTGCTATCAATAACCGTATTGACAGTATGCAGAACCTTGGTAGGTTCTTGGGCAACTTTGATACATACGCCGATATGATTGCTGCGTTAGGTACGTATGACCAATTGCCGCCTGAAGCAAGTATAAATGACTATGTAATCATAGCAACAGATGAAAATAAAGCTGGCCAGACGTCACAATATAAATTAACAGCTATTGGTACGTCAGCATCGCCATCTAATACGTGGACTTATGCTGTTAAACTTGATGAGAATATCAATGGCAAAGTTGACAAAGTGCCTACTGCAGTGGCTGGTAATTTGCCAACATTTGTTAATGGTGGAAATCTTCAAGATAGTGGTACTGCGCTAGTTAATCTTGCAACTAATGCGTCTGTAACTGCTGCTGTTGCTGCTGAAACGAGTAGAGCACAAGGCGTTGAAAGTTCTCTTGATGCACGCATTGTTGTAAATACAGGTGCAATCGCTGCTAATGGTACTGCGATACAAGGTGAGATTACACGCGCAACAGGTGCTGAAAGCACGCTTGATGGCAAGATTACTGTAAATGCGAATAATCTTGCTAATGAGATTACGCGTGCAACAGGTGCTGAAAGCACACTTGATGGTAAGATTACTGCAGAAACAACGCGTGCACAATCCGCTGAAACAGCGCTTAAAAATCTTATTGATGAACTGCGCAAAACGGGCCATCTTGTTGGTACGTATGCGCAAATTACAAATTTGCCTGCTGTTTCACCGGTCGGAGAAACACAAATAAATCCTGGTGATTATGCGTATGTACAAGTCAATCCTGATTACGTACCTGCATTATATCGTTGTGCTACTAAAGATAGTCTCAACAATATCACGTGGACTTTGCTATACGAAATGAATATAGCAATATCATCTGTATTTATTGACTTGCCATTGGAAACGCCACAGTGGACATCTGGTTCTGCACGTCTTGAAATATACGGTAAACAGGTTACGTTCCGTATGTTTGAAGCGCATCCAAATACCAATGGTGCAGATTACGCATGGAATAAAGTTTGTACCATACCAGCGCAGTACATGCCGCCTAACATGCCGTCATATATGGCTGCAGACTGTTTAATTGTACGCAATAGTGGTACTCCGGCAGGACGTTTTGATATTTATAAATCTTCTTGTAAAATTGAAACTGATGGTTCTGTATACATTGCATCTGAATACTACGTAAATAACTTCAGGTTCAGTTGTCAGATAACATGGGTGATGGTGTAATATGGCAGACTTACGCAATAGGCTCAGCCTACCTACCAAGAATAATATCCTTGATGGTTTGAATTTCAGTGCTGGGCCTAATGCTGCCAGTCTTGGAATTACTGGTTTCAAGCAAGAACAAAAATCACCATTAGGCCTTGACCTAGGTACAGGCCATGCTGCTGTAAGATTTACGCCTGGCGCAAAAGGTAAGTTTAAGCCTAGCGATATTACATTGTCGACTGGCAAAGCAGATATAGCTGCTGCAGCGCGCATGAATGAAGAAATGAATAAGCCAATGCGCGAGGAAGAAAAGAAAAAAGCGCAAGCTGCAGCAAATAAAAAGACAGCTGAAAATAAAAAGAAAGCTGAAGAAGAAGCTGCAGCTAAAGAAAAGCCAAATGCGCCTGAAGGTTCTGCGCCTGATGAAGCAGATTTTACAAAAGAAGAATTAGCATATCAAAATGCTGAAGCAGAGAAACTTCGGGAAATACAAGAAGGACTTTCAAATGGTACATACACCGATTTGGGCAATGCGTATAAAGGTCCTGATGGCAAGGTACATTCTTACGTGCAAGATAGCAATGGGAATGTCTGGCATTATGCAATCAATCAACAAGGCCAATTTGAAAAAGGCTCATTGCAAGATATGTCACATGGGCATGCTTACGATGATACGTATAGGCCTAATACTGGTTATTACGATGACATTTATGGCAAGACAACTACGCGAGATGACGCAGGTTATCAAAATGCGCAGAACGACTGGCAAAAGAAACAAGATGATTATGCAAATGCGCAAAGTGCTTATGACAGAGAACAAAATAGTATCTTAAATGGCTATGAACGTGCAAAAAGCACGTATATATCACCGCCTATGGGTGGCTGGTTGTCTACGGACATTATGAATGGAACGCCAGGAACACGCAATCTGTTGAAGGGTGTTACAGGCCGATTGTTCTAATGGGCTTGCTCGCAAAAGCAGAGAAGTTAAGAATGAGAATACCATTAAAACTGACCGCTATGCTATTTACATTTTGTATAACTATTTGCGGTGTTGTATATGCCTTCAAGTTTCGTGATACTACGATAACTGTTGTTGGCATGGGCATTATAGGCGGCGTCATTGGTGCTAATGTTGCATGCGATATAAAGGATAGGAAATAATGTGGGAGTTCTTAACAAATCTAGTTTCACGTCCATTAGACCTTATTACAACAGCGGCAGTTGCTGCAATGTTAATACTATTGATGAAGTTTACAGGCTTAAGAATAAGTAAAAAAGGAATAACTTTTATAGACAAACAAAATGATATAAAATCAATGCTTGAAATGCACAATACAAAGCATGAACTTTTTGATGCGCAGGTAATGAGCAATAGTGCTGCGATTGCGACTACAGCAAAGATGCTTGAAGAAGTAAAAGCTGCGCTAATTAAAATAAATGCAAGTTTAGGCGATATTAAAACTGAACAGAATGATTTATCTAAAGACATGCTTCGTTTAACATTTTATTCTGAACAGAATGAACCGCATATACCAGACGCAGAACGTCTTGTAAGTGGTTTAAGATACATTAGACTAGGCGGGAATGGTGCTACGCAAAAAGATGTCCTCACGTATATCAAAAGTCATAGAGAATTATATGACGCGATTATAGCAACCAATCCTAACCTGAAGGTACGGGTAGGCGTATGACAAGACAAGAACAAAATGCGTTAATTATCAATTCTATATCTAATGAATTGAAGGACGTGCCGAATGTGCAACAAATTATTACGTCAAAGTTTAATTCATGGTTTAGAACGCTTGTTCAACAGGGCCAAGAACTTCTTATGCAAGGTCAAACTTCTGCTGCTGGTGGAGAAAGTGGTGGTGGTGAACAGGCTGCAGCACAGGGTGGAGAAGGAGCGCCTGCGTAATGCCTGTGCATAAGGTTAAAGGTGGCTACAAATGGGGCCGTCATGGCAAAGTATACAAGTCAAAAGCTAAAGCCGCTCGTCAAGGTAGGGCTGCTTATGCAAATGGCTATAAGGGGAAAAAATGAGATGGATAAAATTATTTGTTGTCTTATTGTTCTCGTCGGTATGGTTGCATGCACAACAGCCGGAAGACCAGCTACAGCAGATGAGCTCGAACATCAAGCAGATATTGTCAGAGCTCAAGACACAATCGACCAACTTGCAGAACGAATTAAACAGTACGATAACGCGATTACAGACGCAATCGCAGGCTTTGAAAATGTCAGAGGACCAGCGCTTAGCATTGACGCAAATATCGACAAACTTGCAGAACAGTTTGACGAATATGACAGAGCAGTCAACGAAATGGTACGAAAGCTCCGAGCAGTTCAAGTTGCGACTTCAGGAACGGACTAAACTGGTATGGTTCCTTGCTATTATATTACTAGTAAGAATTGCTGGCATGGTTGCTGGCTATATTCTGTATGCAAAAGGCGTCAAGTTACCGCGTTGGCTTGACATATTATTATAGGAGGTTCAAAATGGCTAAATCTGGTAATAGTATGGGCACTATGAAGATGGCTATTCAAAAATATGCAGATAGCATAGTAAGTGCAGCGCCTGATACTGGTCCTGATGTTGATGGCTTGCATCTAACATACGCTCAAGCTATTCAAACAGGGCGCATATTACCGTATAACCAGTATTGCAAAACATATGCCGAAGGTGTACGGTATGGCGCGCAACAATTTATCAAGCCGTATGGTACGCAGATGGACGGACATCTAGGCGATATACCTGCGTTCATTAGAACTTATGCTAGTGCACAACAAACAGGGAAGTAGGAGGTAATAAGATGAAAGAAGCAATCGTAGCAATTATCGGCGCTATTTTTAACATCGTGTCGATAATCCTCAAAGCATGTGGCTTTGACGCTGTGGCGGAAGTTCTCTGGCAGATAATGCCAGAGGTCAATATCATTGCTGTAGCAGTACTCTGGTTTTTTGGTTTCCAGAAAGATGCTGCATTGAAGAAGGCAGGTAGTTAAATGGCGCTTGCAAGCTTTGAAGATTATTTCGGTGACAAAAAGCCTGTTATGCTTATGTCCGACGCTGCTGCGCAGGCATATAAAGCAGCGGACGGTAAGATAGGGATTATGAAAATCCTTGTCGATTGGCCTTATTACAGCATGTCAAAACCTGATGACCATTCTATCGCGCCTCTCGTAGGTGGATGTGGTTCTACTGGCGAAGACGCGCTATATAAATTGGTGAGTTAGCTATGGCTGATGAAGATGATGGCGTAACGCCGACCGACCCAGACCCTGACCCGCCGCCCCCTGCGCCAACACCGACTAATACCAATCCTGATGGTATGAAATCGGCGCTTACTGGCGCGGGCGCTTCAAAAGTATTGCAGGCATATAAGGATGAACCGGCAACTTGTCTTGCTGTAGCAGAAGGAAAAATCTACTACAACGACATGGACACCGGCGCAGTAGAAGCATTGCCATTCGACATGAATTATTACTGGGGTGACAGGTACAGAACATGAACTTGAAAGAGCAATTCATTACCAAAAATGCTCCGGCTAGACCAGGGATTGCTATGCAGGAAATAACTAGCATAACAATCCACTGGATAGGGCCGTACCCGAAGCAGACAGTCCAAGAGCCTATAAACTGGTGGACATTTCAAGGTCTGCAAGCATCGGCACATTTTGTGGTAAAAGATGAAGACGTAATTAACTGTATTCCGACGTCTGAAGTAGCGTGGCACTGTGGCTGTAATGCTGGAAACTATCATTCTATTGGAATTGAAGTTGTGCCCATGAATACAGACGGTCAATTCAGTCAAGCATCTATTGATACTCTTAAAGAATTGCTCAAAACGTTACCAAAAGTAGAATTAAAAAGACACTATGACTGGACTAAAAAAGACTGTCCACGCTATTATACTCCCATAGTTACTGACGGCGATGCTCATTGGGCAGCGCTAGTAAAGGAGCTGCAAAATGACTTATAAATATCCTTCATTGGACAAGTTTCCACCCGCAGCAAGTGCGGACGCAAAATCGAAATACCTTGCTTGTGATACAGGCATGATATATTATGTGTCTACTGTTGGTACGCCAACATATAAAGAGCTCTGGCCTTCTTCTGCTAGTCCAGTTGACTATCAAGCGCCTGGATTTATCGGTAGCAATAGAACACTTCAAGACACGGTGCATGTGAGAAGCTAAAATGGCACGTGTTGTACTGCCATTTGGCGGTTCTGGTACTGCGTTACATGACCTAAAAGCCTCTGGTGTTGACGTTCATCATATTGACCCTATCGAATAT
>LSPZ01000077.1_pt1 | contig 18242 bp, 18 predicted proteins | sample 651281 | NCBI WGS metagenome assembly LSPZ01 (sample SAMN04438313, study PRJNA306036) | termite gut metagenome | isolation source: viral DNA filtered from gut of termites from termite colony 2 | host: Coptotermes formosanus | place: USA: New Orleans, Hayne Blvd. | collected 2013-06-18
GCCAAGAGCAGCAAGGGATAATCAAACGCAATCTACAAAGACAACAAATCGGCAAAAGAATCATTTGGGTATGGGCGAATAACGAGAACTAGCACTCCAGGCTTGCGAGTGCCAATTTTTTTTGATATTATAGATGCGTAAGAAAAACGAGGAGTAATTATGGCAAAGAAAGTATTTTATGACGACGAGGCACGCGAGAAAATTCTAGCTGGTGCCAAGAGATTAGCCGACGCAGTCAAAGTAACCATGGGGCCAAAAGGTCGCAATGTGGTTATCGGCAAATCATACGGTGGGCCGAGTATCACGCACGATGGCGTGACCGTGGCCGAGGCGGTTGATTTGCCCGAAACAGAGGAAACTTTGGGCGAAAAGATTGGCGCAGATTTAATCAAGCAAGCAGCAAAGAAGATGAACAAGGACGCTGGCGACGGCACAACCCCCTCTGGAGGTTTCTCGCCAATTTGCATATTCTCTCGAATATACGCTTGCTGCTCTTGGCTGAGGCCAATACCTGCATTACTATTGAACCTATATTCCTTTAATTCTCCTAGTTCATCAAGATGGTTGTTCATGAATTTGCGAAGAGTCTTATGGGCCACGCCAAGTTCTTTGGCGAAAGCTTTTACCGACACAACACCCTCTGGAGCCTTTTTAATGAAATTCTCTCGAATATACGTTTGCTGCTCTTGGCTAAGGCCAATGGCCGAAATAGTATAAAACTTATATTCCTTTAATTCTCCTAGTTCGTCAATATGTTCACTGAGGAACTTATGAAGAACACTTGAACTGGTGCCAAGTTCTTCGGCGAAAGTTCTTACTGACACAACATCTTCTGGAGCTTTTTCGACTACTTGCAAATATGATTTGTTACCCTCAACAGACTCGTCCACTTGCTTTGTTGGGTCGTTTAGCAATTTTGTAATCCTGGCAACGAAATTCTTTGAATACATTAATCCCGAACCAATACTGGGATGCTTTGCAATCAAAGCGTCAAGGTCTGCGATCTTGTGCATATTTAAAATGTCCTGCGTAATGTCCAGTTCATCAGTGACCGAGCTGTCAAACACAAAAGTCCGATTGCCCTCCTCGTCGCAAGACAGGATTATTCTTTCTAGTCCTGGCACTTTGAGCACGTCATAGCTAGTTTTGCGCATCATATTGGGCTTTAATTTCCCTACGGTTTTTTCTATCTGTTCAGGGTCACGGGCATCAATATCGAAATCGTGTCCAAGGATGAACAATATGGTTTTAGTACGAGGGATAATCTCTTTTTCTGCAAAAGAACCGCTACCAACCGTGATGTTTGGGCTGATTTTGTCAGGCGGGAGAATAACAGAATCAATCGGCTTGCTGCGAAAATCCGCAATTACCGAATCCAGCCCATGGATGTCGTTAACTAAATTCACAATGTGGTCAAGCGCGTCTTCAACGCCTGGCAAACCTATTTCTGCTAAGGCTGCTTCCTCGCGCTGTTGTTGAATTTGCCATGGGCCATATATTTGCGAACTCGCTATTGCGTTATCAACCAAATCGACCAGTTTTTCCAGTGCGTCGTCAGCGTAGGTATCGATTCCCTCAACCGTTAACGGCGTTGCTGAAATAGCGTCGTAACGTCCCCTGATGTTTTTGCGAAGTGCTTCGTGATCTCCGGGGGGGGGGTCGAGTGTCTATTTTTAGTGTCATTACCGTAGTATTGTATCATACTTATGTTAAAATGTCAATATATACGTATCTCTGTAAATTAAGCAGCAACTGCTAAAACGTCTTCTTCTTTGACAATCACATAATCTACTCCATCAACCTTTACCTCGGTGGTCGAGTACTCTCGCACGATAATACGATCGCCAGTTTTTACCTCTTTTACACCCGCGCCGACGGCTGCAACTTTGGCAATTTGAGATTTTTCTTTGGTAGTGTTCGGCAAATATAGCCCGCTGGCTGTTTTCGTTGCCGCTTCCTCGTACGTTGCTACGATGCGCTCACCGAGCGGTTTAATCGGAACTTTGGTCATTTCTCCTCCTCAATTTTCTTACATTCCTATTATACCAAAAAAACTAGCACTCGCAAGCCCGGAGTGCTAGAATATCCGAATTATGCTAATGCTTGCAGAGAAGAGGGGCTGGATGCTACCATATAACAAAGTTAAAACGAGAGGAACAAACCATGGGTAGAGGTGATAACTACAATAATGCGACAGTTTACACGGGTGGAGAAGCGTGTCTACTTGAGACAACTCGCGGTTACAGTGGTAATTTAGCAGAAACAGCCCTGCGTCTGGCAGAAATTCTGCGTGAACGTGGAAAATTAAATAGCAGATAAACCTTAGAGGCTCAGGGTGTTATGAGCAAATGCGATTCTTGTGATCATCAGGGTGATGATTGCCAAGCTGACGAAGAATTACAGGGCGGTTTGGGAGCAATTGAGCAACATTTAGCAGCTAGAAAGTAATCAGAAGGGACAGCTTGTGAGCTATGAGGGTAAACATGGTAAACAAAAAGAGATGAAGTGCTTGCTGGACTACCCAGAAGATAACGGAGAATCCTCCGCAGAGAATAGTGTATGGAGAGCACTAGCCAGAGTAGCTGTTTGTGGGAAATGCCCAAATCTCAAAAAAGGCAAATGCAAAAAACCGCGTCCAGCGTTCAACCAACTGGTACAGTATATAAACGCAAATCCTGATATATAGCAGGTATTATCTCAGAGCTTCAGTTACGACTTCACGCGCAATTGTCTGTACTTCTATTAGGTGTTCATGCGAGATGAAACTTTCGGCATAAATCTTATACACATTCTCTGTACCACTGGGACGCGCTGCGAACCAAGCATTCTCGGTTACAACTTTTAGACCGCCGATTTTGGCGCCGTTACCAGGCGCTTCGGTCAGTTTCGCGATGATCGGTTCGCCGGCCAACTCCGTGGCGGTTACTTGATCAGGGTTCAGTTTAGACAATTTCGTTCTTTCTTCTAAAGTGGCTGGTGCGTCGATGCGCTGATACCAACTCTCGCCATATTTATCGGTCAATTGGCGGTGCATCTCCGCTGGCGTTTTGCCAGTCTTAGCCAGAATTTCCGCGGCCAGTAGTACCATGATTATACCGTCCTTGTCGGTCGTCCATGTCGTTCCGTTGTAACGCAGAAAACTAGCTCCGGCCGATTCTTCACCGCCAAAACCTAGCTTGCCATTAATAAAACCATCTACGAACCACTTCATACCAACTGGCACCTCGAACAACCTAGCCCCCAAGCCCTCTGTTACGCGATCAATTAGACTCGAACTAACTACAGTTTTGCCGACACCAAGACCTTTCGGCCAATCTCGCCTCTCGCTGAATAGATAGTCAATCGATACAGCCAAGAAGTGATTCGGATTCATTAGTTTGAATTCACCAGTTTCAGAGTCTCGCGCTGCAATGCCATGGCGGTCGCTATCGCCGTCATTGCCGGTCACAATATCAAAAGAACCCTTGGCATTGGCAAGTGCGACAGTACCTGCCATAGCATCCGGGCTGGAACAGTCCATACGAATTTTGTCGTCATAATCAAGCGTCACAAATGGGAATCGTGGGTCAACCGTATCGTTTAAGACTACCAGATTCAAGTTATATTGCTTGGCAATTTCTGGCCAATAATCTATGCTGGCTCCGCCGAGAGTATCTGCACCAATCCGCACACCCGTTTCGGCGATGACGTCCATATCAATGACTTCAATCAACCCCTTGATATATTCGGTACGATAATCGAACCGCTCGGCCTTTCCTAACGCCTCTATGAAATCAATACGTGGGACCTTCTCAAATCCATTGCTCAAAATCTCGTTTGCACGATTTGCGATCCAGTTGGTTATATCGTTATCGGCCAGTCCACCATTCTCGGGATTGTATTTGTAACCACCGTCAGTTGGCGGATTATGGCTGGGTGTGATAATAACACCGTCCGACATATCCTTTTTATCAGTTTTACCCGCGTTGGCCTGTAAAATAGCATAAGAAACCGCTGGTGTCGGTGTCCAGATGGCACAACCCTTTGGCGCTTCGCCTTTTTCTGCCGAATCTAGTAGCTCTGCTGTAATGTGTGAATCAATCACATATCCTACACCTGCACCCGCCAGAACCTCCAATGTCGTACGAAAGGCTGGTAACGACAGTAAATGCGTATCAATCCCGATAAATACTTTTCCACCGAGTCCACGTTCACGTCGATAATCGACCAATGCCGCTGTTATAGCGACTACATGTGCCTGATTATAGCTACCTTTTTGGGACGCGCCACGATGACCACTGGTACCGAAAACGACCTTTTGGTGCGGATTGTCTACATCTGGCTTAATTTTATAATAAGCCTCGAGTACATCCGTTATGTCAATTAAATCTGTTTCTGTTGGCAATTGTCCTGATCTGCTTCCCATAAAACTCCTCTCTTGTCGAAACTCTATTATATCAGACACCGGGTGTTTATGGTAAAATACTTGAGATGATGATTAACAAAAAAGTATTAATGAGTGGCGCACAGTTCTTTTCTAACGACGCCCACATCAACCCCTACTATAACGCTGAGGCTATTGATACCAAGAAAGCCACTTTTGAACACGACATAATCCGTCTAGCTTTCGAACAGGCCGGAATGGACGTCATACAGGTCGAACCGCCGAGTGGCAGTCAAGACGGCGTTTACACGGCTAACTGGGCACTCGTGCATGGCAACAGGGCCATAATGTCGCGTTTGCCGGATGCTCGCAAGGCTGAAGAGCCCTATTCTGAGCAGGTCCTTAGGATTCTAGGTTTCGAGACAATCACTGTGCCAGAGGATTGGCATTTTAGCGGTCAGGGAGATTCCCTACCATGCGGCAAGTATTTGCTAGCTGGCAGTGGTTATCGCAGTGATCCTAGAGCCCAAAAATTCGCAGCTGATGCACTAGGGCTGAAACTAATACAGTTGCATACCATACCAGAACTTGATACCAATGGTCAGCCAATGATTAATCCTATCAGTGGCTGGGCAGACAGTTTTTTCTATGATATAGATTTGGCAATCTCTGTGCTACGCGAAGACCTGATTGCCTATTGTCCAGATGCTTTTGATAAGCACAGCCAAAAGAAGATCGAATCTCTACCGATGGAAAAGATCAAGGTTGGCTATGACGAAGCAACTAACGGCCTAGCCTGTAATCTGGTGTCTACTGGCAACGTGGTAATTATGAGTAGTCGTGCACCCCAGCTTAGAGCCGAAGTAGAAAAACGTGGTCTAAAAGTAATTACACCCGAAATTACCGAACTCGCCAAGGGCGGCGGCTATATCCGTTGCGTATCACTTACTCTTGATTGATTTCTTTAGAATCTTTTTCGCTAGTTCAATTTCATTCCAAGGGTGTTCGCCATCGGCACACTCGATGGTTTTCTCGTGGCCTTTACCGAGCAACATCACTACGTCGTCAGCCGATCTGGCCTGTTTCAAGGTAAATTCGATGGCTTTGGTGCGATCGTGGACTTTGAACAAGTTTTTCTCCAATTTTTTGCCAGCTTTTTCAGCACCGCCAGCAATCTGGGCCAGAATTTCTTCGCCATCAATATCACGATCGTCTTCTTCGGTCAGAACCACAATGTCGGCATATTTGCCGGCGATTTCGCCCTGAACAGCGCGTTTGGCTTCATCGCGTCGACCGGCCGAGCCAAACATCACAATCAGTTTGCCCTTCGTTGTTTTACGAAAATCATTTAATAGCTTTTCAAAACTATCTGGCGTGTGAGCATAATCGATCACGATTTGGAATTTTTGGCCTTCTTCTAGGCGAGTCATGCGACCCTCAACTGTTTTCAACGCCGCAATGCCCTTTTCAATCTGCTCCCCAGTCAATCCATAGCTCAGTCCAACACCAACAGCGGCTAACGAGTTATAGACATTAAATTCACCCGGAATTGATGAACGAATATGCAGCTTCTCTTTGTCGACTTTGACGTAATAATCTATGCCAGATGGCGTAAGTTTAACCTGACGCGCCTGTAAATCGCCCTTTTCGATGCCATAGGTCAAAGGATTTGAGATGTCGCTGGAAAATATTTCGGCTGTCGGGTCATCGGCGTTAATAATGCCGATACGCTGCCCACCATGCGTTTTGTTGGCTTGCTTAAACAATTTTCGTTTAGCGTTCAGATAATTCGCGAAAGTCTTGTGATAGTCCAGATGTTCGTGCGTAACGTTAGTCATGACTGCAACATCAATCGGGATACCAAAGGTTCGATATTGCGCCAGAGCGTGTGACGTAACTTCTAGTACCAGATATTCGGCGCCAGCATCGCGAATATCCGCAATACGCTTGTTTAATAGTCCTGCGCTAACTGTCGTCATGTGTGAGATTTGTGGCTTTAGATCGTCTCCGACGCCATACGCCACTGTTGTCATCAGACCGGCCTTGAGACCTGCCTCTGTCAACATCCTGTGAACCATAAATGCTGTAGTAGTTTTACCATTAGTCCCAGTGATGCCGATAACTTTCATGCTCGATGCCGGGTAGTCGTTCTTGTTTGCCGCTCTGAATGCTCGGACACGGTGGAGTGGCAACACCAATTTGTCATAGCCAGGAATACCTGTCAGTAATTTCTTAATCATAATTGTCGCCCATTGTACCAGGTTTTAATAAATATCGCGAGAGGACGTGCGACGTACTGCACTACGCCATAATCGTTCAATTTGGCGCCACCTCTTGTACTCGGCTGTTTTCAGAATCTGGTCATGGGTACCAATGAAGTCAATCACCGGTGCACCAAAGCTTAGTTTAAAGGTAGCTAACGAAGCCAGCGCATGTGTTGGGTCGTCTAGTCTGTCGCTGGGAGGCGTCCCGCCAAGGTCGTACTTTCTGACTCCGCGTTCGCTCAGCCAGCGCATAATTTGCCACTGCAATAGATGTGAAAAATGTGTATTAGTATCCCTCCGTGACCCACCGTCTTTGTAAAGAGCGTTCTGACCGGACCAGTGCACAAAAGCACCGGCTACTGGTTCTGAACCATTCTGTTCCAGTACGAAGAAAAACCGTCCAATACCGTGCTCCCCAAATTCTCGCCAAAAACGCCGATAGTAACTCGGACGTCTGGTCTTCAGGTTAGCACGTTTGGCAGTGCCGCTGTAAAGTTTCCACATCTTTTCCACACTATCGCGTGATGGTTCGACGTCGATTACTTTCAGTTTTTCCTTCTTACCGCCCCTGATGGAGCGACGGGCGCGTTGTCTGAAACTACGTAGCAAGTCGTCTTCTGGTTGGTCTATGTCGATTACTATGGTGTTGACGGTCGAGCGTTGGACATTCCCAACCTTGATTAGGTCATTCGGTAAAGTTTTAATATCACCACGTGCAATCGGCGGGTCCATTTTGATTAGTCCAGCTTCTTTCTCATATTTTCTATTCAACTGACAAATTTCGCGCCACTGTTTGGCATTGATTACACTCGGGCCACGCGGAACATAGACTATACGTCCTGCTGAAACCACCTGACGAGCCAAGAAGAGCGTATAAACTTTGCCAAAGCTGGTCTCGTATACCCAAAATTCTGGTTTCCAACCCTGTTGTTGTTTGACATTCGCAAAGGCCTTGGATTGGAACACCTCACCGCCAGCTGGGTTCGTTGCCATTAACTCATCCCAGTGGTCGGTTTCCTCCATAGTCGCTCGTCGCAAAATACTTTTCACTCTTCCATTCTACCCTAATTTGTTGTTTTGTGTTAGAATTATCAAGTTATGAATTTGAATTTAGATCATTTAGCATTAGTATTGGATGGAAACCGCCGTTGGGGCAAAGCTCACGGTATTAAGATGAGCGTAGACTTTTATATTCAGAGTGGATTGCTCGGACTAGATGTCGCACAGGCGGCGTTTGACAGGGGCATCAATAATCTGACGATTTGGATTGGTAGCGTGTCAAATCTGACCGAACGGCCAGCCATAGAATTAAAAGCCCTAAACAAAGCATACAAGAAGTTTTTCTCTGATTCTAAGAATATCGACTTTGCGCATGAACGACAGATTAAAATCGACTGTTTCGGTCGTTGGCGCGATTTATTAGAACCTGCCACTGTCAAAGCCATCGAAAAGACCCTGGTCGCCACCGCCAAGTACGCTGATTCTGGCAAGAAATTAACCGTTTTGATTGGTTATGATGGTACCGAAGAGCGCGGTGCGGCATTACAAAGAATTGTAGAAAGCGACCAAAATCTTATCTCGACACCGTCCGGAATGACGGATGAGGAGAGAGCGACGAAACCCGTAACGACGGGATTGAGTCGCGTGTGTCGAGGTAATGGTTTTGGGAGCGCAAAAACACTCCATTGCTTTGCTGACCTTCTTCGCCAAAATTCTTGGACTGGTTACCTACCGAACGTCGACCTCATAATTCGCACTGGTTGCGCCGACGACCCACATAACTCCGCTGGCTTCCTCAGTATGTTGGTCGACAACGCCCAATACTCTTTCCTCGACACCCTCTGGCCAGACTTCACTCCTGAATTACTGAACGAAATCCTCGATGGATTCGCTGCTCGCGAACGTCGCATGGGGAAATAATGGAAGTTACAAAATATGATGCTGTTATATTCGACCTTGATGGGACATTGTTTGACACCCAGACTCCGATTCATGCCACTATCGAATGTGCAGTTCTACGAAAATATGGTATAGAATTCAATCCGGAAGACATATCAAAACGATATGCCGGCATATCTACGAAACTGATGTTCCAAGAGCTTGCTCCAAACCAAAATCCGCAGGTTCTTGCTGAAGAAAAATATGATATGATGCGCAAAGCCATCGAAACAGCCTCGCCCGACCCAATTGCAGGCATGAAAAAACTCTTAGATTTTCTTCATGACAGGCAAATTAAAAAGGCTATCGCCTCGGCCTCGCCACGATGGTATATTCAGAAATTATTGGATAAGGATATTGGCGATGGCGCTCCGCTCGTGAATTATTTTCAGAGTAATTTCGTCTCGGCCTATGAAGTCGCCAACCCAAAACCCGCCCCGGATGTTTTCCTAGAAGCAGCGCGTAGGCTGAGCGCACAACCAGAGAAATGCTTGGTCGTTGGTGACGGAAAATCTGATATCCTCGGTGGTGTTGCTGCGGGTATGGATGTCTTGTTCTTGGGCGATGCTGATGCAGAGATAGAGGGACTTCCAACAGTGGTTTCTTTCTCGGATAGTAATGATTTGGTTTCTCATCTGATAGATTCTATTTCACTCTGATGGTACAATTATAGGTATGCGAATTCTAGGAATTGAATCAAGTTGCGACGAAACTGCCGCTGCCGTGGTCGAAGACGGTCACAAAATTTTAAGTAACGTCGTCAACACTCAAATCGACATTCATTCAGTATATGGTGGCGTTATTCCAGAGGTGGCGGCGCGTTCGCACCTCGAAGTCATTTTGCCAGTTATCGACCAAGCCGTGACCGAGGTTGGCGGTTGGGACAAGATTGACGCTATCGCCTGCACCACAATGCCAGGGCTGGTCGGCTCGTTGCTTATCGGGTCATTATCGGCGCGAACTTTGGCTCTCATCAAAAACAAGCCGTTCTATCCCATTCATCACGTCGAGGCTCACGTTTATGCGAATTTTATCGGTGAAAGCCAGCCAGAATTTCTGATGCTGGCGCTAATCGTTAGCGGTGGACACAGCCAACTCGTCCTGTTTCAGGATCACGGCAATTACACGCTACTAGGTCAGACTGCTGACGATGCTGTTGGCGAGGCCTTCGACAAGGTTGCAAAAATCCTCGGTCTGCCTTACCCTGGTGGACCATCAATTGCCAAGGCTGCCAAAGATGGTGATCCGCATGCCTATTCCTTGCCTAAAGCCAAGATGAGCGGCAAATATGACTTTTCGTTCTCTGGCCTTAAAACGGCCGTTCTCCGGGCTGCGCAGTCGGAAGTTGGAAAAGACCATACTTTCCCGTCAAGCGGCCTTGCAGAGCTTCTGGACGACGCACAGCGCAATAATTTTGCAGCGTCCTTTCAACGCGTAGCTGTCGAGACGCTAGTCGACAAAACTATGACTGCCTATGAAGAATTTCAGCCGAAATCCGTCGTGATTGCCGGTGGTGTGGCTGCTAACCAAGAATTGCGTCGAACTCTCGCTGAACGTTTGCCTATTGATATCAAATTCCCACCGATTGAATTTTGCACAGATAACGCCGCCATGGTGGCTAGCCTCGGTTATTTTGAGGCCAACAAAATCCAGCCGACTGACCCTCGTATTATAGAGGTACAGCCGTCAATTTCGATGACGAAAACGGCGTGGAATACTGATTAGTCGCTTTACTAGGCTCTTCGATTTTCTGACAACCCGCAGACGGAAATATTTGGCCGGTTGCAGGACTTTTTCAAATCCGCCGATGTATTCTTCAACCACGCCACCGAAACCACTCTTGAATTCGAGCAGGTGATTGTCGTGGAAACGACCCTCTACCCAGAAAAAGTTTACCCGGTCTATATTCTTTTTGAGAGCCTTTTGCATCACATAATCTTGTAGCCACGCTCGCCCATTCAGATTTCGATATTTTCGATCCATACCGCTCAGATACGAAGCGACCTCGCGACCGTGATAGATGAAAATCGCGCCAGCAATTGGCGTTCTGTCGTCACTTTTGACTGCGATTAGAAATTCAACGTCGCGACCAAAGGCATCAAAAATTGCTTGATAATAGTCCAGTTCCCTGCCGTTGACGCCGTTACGAGAATCCGATTCGTCGATAAGGCCGATCAATTTTCCCAGTTCATCGCGTTTCAACGCCTGAACCTCAACCTGACCCTCAGTCTGGCGAAAGCGCGCGCGCAGGGTTTTGCGATAGGTCGCCCTGAGGTCGTCGACGGTTTTTACCTCTGTTAAATCCTTAGTAAAAGCCCAACGGCCAGCCTTCATCTGATAACCGACTGTCTTACCCTGATATTTGAAACCAGCTTCGGCAAAAATATGCATCAATCTGGTCTGGTTGTGCTCCTCGATAACATTGCCTTTGTTATCTCGTAACGACAGTAAGACATCAGGGAAAATTTCGATTCTTAGCATGTTTTTCCTGCGTGCGAATTCGCTCAACTTGACCAAGAAAAACTCGACCAACTTAGGGTACGTCCAATCAATCAGCGGTCCGTAGGCCATCCAGAATTCGCCTTTTCGCCCCAATAACACTCCGCCAGCGATGATTTTATCACCCTCGCGAATGCCGACAATGTAATTTTTGTAGCCCATTGCCCGACGCATATTGATGCGCTGGACACCTTGAAAAAAGTGAGTTTTCTCGTAAGCGGTCTCGAATCTGCCCCATTCTGCCTCAGAAATTTCGCCGAATGTCCACTTGCTACTCATATGGATATTTTACCACACCCCAGCTGTGATAAACTAGAGATATGATTAGTGTGATTGTGCCAGTTTACAAGGTCGAGAAATATCTGTCGAAGTGTATCGACAGCATATTGGACGGCGGCATCAACGATTACGAGTTGATTTTGGTCGACGACGGTTCGCCCGATAACAGCGGTAAGATTGCTGATTCTTATGCCAAACGCGACCCCAAACACATCAAGGTGATTCATCAGCCAAATCGCGGTCATACTTTGGCGCGACAGGCGGGGTTCAAGGCTTCCAAAGGCGATTATATCTGGTTGGTCGACAGCGATGACTATCTGGCGCCTGGAGCTCTGAAGGAAATCTCCTCTATCATTGCCAAGGACAATCCCGACATCATCACTTTTGATAACTATTTCGACATTAACGGAAAATCTTATCCCGCCAGCCAATCCGTGCCACACGGCAAATTCGATAAAAACGGCCTGATTAAGAAAATTTATCCGCACATGATTTACTCTGGTTATTTCTTTTATTTTGGCATTTATGCTGCCATGTGGAACAAGGTTTTTCGGCGTTCCATTATCGAATCGAATCTGATGGCGGTTGATCCAAAGGTCAAAATCCACGAAGATGGTCTAGCGACTTTCGCGTCATTTCTGGATGCCAAATCAGTCGTCATTTTGGATTCGAAACTATATCATTACCGCAAGGACAACGCCTCGATTACGCGCTCCTACTGCCCCGACCAATTTGAGGGACTGTTGGTTTTAGCGGACAGTTTAGAGAAAATTAATCGCGAAAAGAACGTTTATGACCTGACTGAACAGATCAATTTTTATCTGTTATATAACATCTACAGTGTCGTTTTCGAAGAGTTTTACTTCCGCCATAAAAAGCCACTACGCAAACGCCAACGTTTCGTCGAGCAAATTGTTAATCATCCTCGTACTAAGCAAGCCTTAAATGATGTAGATATTACAACATTACCAACACGTTACAAAAAATTCTTCTCATATATGCTGACCGGCAAGATCAAGAGTTTGGTGACCTATACCATTCACCTAGCCTATCACAAACGCAGTAAACTACTCGCCAAGAAAATCCTACGCCGCTAACTCCTTAATTTATCAGTCCTCAACACGCAATCCAAGCCCGTCGTTACGGGTTGAATTGCTCTCGCCTCGCCCGTGGCTACGGACGGTTTCGGAATAGATAAATTAAGGAGTTTGTACTAAGAACGTCTTCTCAATTTGTTGAACGTTTGCACGGTCTTTTTAGCGGCTGGCAGAGCTGTTTCCCAAACGTGATATAACGGAGATAACGGCTTGTCCCACGTTCCTACCCAGTTAGTGTCAGCATTCGTAAAGCTACGCTTGAAATTACTGATCCCATCATTTAATAGCCCGTTCATATCATAAACCCCTACCCCGGCCTTTTTGGCCTCTGTTATGGCATGCCATTTCAGACAATAATTAGAACGCACATCCTGCCCTGCTTCGTTAACGCCACCGTAGAGTTCAAACTCAACCGCCGGTGTCCGCAGATTCCATAGGAAGGATAGCGGCTTACCATCCTTTTCCGCCAGATAGATTCTGTTGGCATCACCTGCCAACTCGGCCAGATCATAGTAATAACTATCGTCGTGCAGACCGAATTTTCTCTGCTCAGCTGTTTCGCGATAGATTTCTAGGCACTGCGCAATGTCATTCTTGCTCGTAATTTGTCGTACTACTACACCGGAACTTTCCGATTTTCGGATATATTGTCGGGTTTTCTTGGCCATCGTTGCCTGAATTTCTTCTTTGGTCTGAGATAGGTTAATCAGCGCAGTTTTCGGCACTAGAACACGGTTATTGGAATGTCGCCAACCCGCTGGCCAACGATCTAACTCGGTCCAACCAGGCTCGATTTTTAGCTCTATCCCCTTCTGGCTCTTAGCCCAAACTGCCAATTCCTGCAAGACTTCACCTCTGTTGACATCAACACAGAATGGCCCGCGTGGTGCATAAAACATCTGCCCCAGAGGCTTTGGAATCTTGCGCGCTAAAGCTTGTATGCCACCAATAAATCTGTCGTCCTGTTCTATCGTTAGCCTGGTCGGTGTCCATGGTCCGTGTCGATGCTTCAACTCACCCCAAGCCCACAACTGCAACGGATGACCACCCTGCTTTATCACTAGTGCGTCCCATTCGGTTCGACTCTTAATTTCCTTAATCATACGAACATTATATCACTCGTTGCCCACGTCACCACTTTTGTGCTACAATTGTTACGAACAAACATGTGGGATTGACGATAAAACATGACCGGTGGGCCCTTTGGTTAGTGTTGCTATTTTTCACGTGAAATGTCAATAGGGTATTACAGGTATAAAAGGACAATATGAAATTATCTAAAGCATACGAACCAGGCCAATACGAACCAGAGATTTATGCGCTCTGGGAGGCTTCAGGAGCCTTCGCGCCAACAGGGAAGGGCGAACCCTATTCGATTGTCATGCCACCGCCAAATGCTAATGGCAATCTGCACGTTGGCCACGCCTATATGATTCCGATAGAAGACATCTTAACCCGTTATCACCGTATGAATGGGTGCGACACAGTCTGGATTCCTGGCGCCGATCATGCTGGCTTTGAAACATGGGTGGTATTTGAGAAATCTCTGGAGAAGGAAGGGAAGAGTCGCTTCGATTTTGATCGAGAGACGCTATACCGGATGACTCTAGACTTTGTCAACAAGAACCGTGGCAATATGGAACTTCAGATTCGTGCCCTTGGCGCCTCGTGTGATTGGAGTTCTTTGGTATTCACCTTGGATCAAAAGGTTGTCGATACGGTTTACGCCACATTCAAACGACTTTGGGATGATAGCCTGATTTACAGAGGCGAGCGCTTGGTTAATTATTGTACTAAACATCAGACTTCTTTTGCCGATATTGAGGTGGTCTTCCGTGAGGAAAAATCTCATCTATGGCATATTGCCTATCCGTTATCGGACGACAGTGGAGAAATAATTGTCGCTACTACACGACCAGAAACCATGCTTGGTGACGTGGCTGTAGCAGTCCACCCGGACGACGAGAAATATAAGGCGCTAGTTGGAAAAACCGTTAAACTACCCCTGACAGATCGCAAAATTCCAATTGTAGCTGACGAGGCAATTGAACTCGGTTTTGGTACTGGTGCTGTTAAAATCACGCCCGCTCACGATCCGCTAGATTTTGAGATTGGCCAACGCCATGGCTTAGAGGCCGTAGCAATTATTGGTCAGGATGGCTTGATTACCGACTTGGCACCAGAGCAATATCGTGGTCTAACAGTTGACATTTCACGTGAAAAGGTTCTTAATAATTTAAAACAACAGGGGTGTCTGCGAAAGACTGAAGATTATAATCACCAAGTTCCGCACTGCTATAAATGCGATAGTGTGATTCAGCCACTACTTATGAAACAGTGGTTTATTGATGTGCAGCCACTTGCCCAGCGTGCCAAAAAATCTATTGAAGACAACCAGATTAAATTCGTGCCCGAGCAGAGGGGTAGGGAACTGGTTCGTAACTTTGATGAACTACGTGATTGGAACATCAGCCGTCAGATTCCATGGGGCATTCCGATCCCAGCTTTTCAGAGTACGACTGACCCCGATGATTGGATTTTCGATACTCGTGTTGATGAAACCGAAATCACTGTGGACGGCACGACCTACAAACGCGATGAGGACACCTTTGACACTTGGTTTAGCAGTGGTCAGTGGCCATTTATAACGACCGATTTCTTAAGTAAGGGCGATTTGGCGCGTTTTTATCCAAATGGCGTTATGGAAACAGGCACAGATTTATTGCGTCCTTGGGTGGCTCGTATGATTATGCTAGGGCTATATGTGACCGATGACGTACCGTTTCGTGATGTTTTCTTCCACGGTCTAATTCTCGATGAACACGGTGTCAAGATGAGCAAGAGTAAGGGAAATGTTATTAACCCTATGGATGTCATTGATGAGTACGGCAGTGATGCCCTGCGTATTGGTGTTGTTATGAACCGTAGCGCCGGCCAACCACAGGCTTTCTCTGTTGCTAGTGTCGTAGCGGGCCGTAACTTCTGTAATAAGCTCTGGAATATTGCCAGATTTATCGAAAATCAGGATGATAAAGGCGCATTCTCGGACAATGACGGACCAGAAGCCCTGGCTGAACATTGGGTCTTGCGCCAGCTGGATGACGCCCGAAAGACCCTTGATAGCCACATCAAAAACTATCGTTTTGCAGAGGCGGTCGAGACAATTTATCACACGGTTTGGGATGATGTTGCCGACTGGTTCATTGAGGCCAGCAAAGCTAACGCCCGTCCAGAATTTTTGCGTCATGTCCTAGACATCGTGCTACGTCTGGTGCACCCTTTTGCGCCATTCGTGTCAGAGACGATTTGGACCACGCTTAGCTCGAACAATGAGCTGCTGATTAGCCAGTCTTGGCCAGAAGAATTGTCTTATGACAAAGAGAAAGCCACCGAATTTGATCAGATAAAGGACTTAGTCAGCGGAATTCGCCTCGTGACCACTCAGTTACCGGCTGGCAAGCACGGCTTGGTGTATCAAAAAGACGAATTACTGGGCAATAACGCCGATTTAATCCAATCTCTGGCGAACCTGAAATCGGTCGAATCAGTTGAAAAGGGCAGGGGACTGCGTCTAGCTAGTGCCAGTCACGAAGCTTGGCTTGATTTGTCTGACAAATTAGTATACGAGCACCAGACTCGTCTTGAGGCTCATCTAGCCGGAGCTCGCGAAGAAATTTCCGTCCTAGAAAAACGTTTGTCTAATCCAAATTACACCGAAAAAGCCCCAACCCATTTAGTCGAAGAGACAAAAAAACAGTTAGATGAAAAGCGCGCCCTAGAGACGCGCTTGATGACTGAACTTGATGTATAAATTACAACGCTGCATCTAAAGCAGTGCGTATATCAACATCTAGGGCCGTAACCTGTTCGCCGTTGATAATCCAGGTTGGCGTGCCGGTTACACTAGCCTTTTTGCCTAACTCTTTATCGCGAGTAATCTTGTTCGCTATTTGCGTATCAGACATGGCTTTCTCGAACTTGGCAGTGTCGAGACCGATTTCCTTAGCAAAACCATTCAGGACCGATTGACTACCAAAAACTTCGTCTGCTGTCCATCTAGAATCTTGATACAACAGTTTGTTCATCGCCCAGTAAGCTTTTTCGCCACCTAGCCTATAGGCTGCTTCGGCTGCAGATATTGTGTTTTTGGAATTAGGAAATCCTAGGCTAAAGCTGCGGTGTATGAATAGGACACGATCTTGATATTCAGCATGAATTTGCTCAGCGTCCCGCTGTAAAGCTTGGCAGTGTGAGCAGGCAAAATCTTCATATTCAATGACCACGACCTTGGAGTCTTTGTTGCCAATATAGTGGTCTGGAATCTCGCCCTTGTCCAAATCAGCCTCTGTGATCAATTGAGAGCCGTCTAGACCGCTTGTTGTAGTTGTTCCGTTACCCTCTTCGTTATTCGTTTCGGCGCTTGCTACAGGCTTCTCTGAGTCCTGTACTGTAGCACCCTTATTCACGACTGCTAATGTTATCAGGACCGCTGTTGCGATAACTAAGACACCAGCAATACTGGTCGCGACAATTGCCCATACTTTGTAATCTTTCTTAGGTATATTTACTTCTGCCATAATGCCTCATAAATGCTTGAAGAAGTCGCTATAGTCATAGCTTTCTTCGTAATCGTTATAGTTGACAGGGAAGTCGTATGGACTGGTATAGGAGTCTTGCAAATCTTTAATTATGGAAGTTATGCTGGTGCTATCCTTGGGGATTTCTATGGTAGTCTTGCCACTCTTTCGGGTCACATCCATCGTGAGGTCGATATTTGGATCGTCTACCCCAATATTTACTTGTAGCCGTGTTGGCTGATGGCCCCAAGTGCCGACCCAAAAGTAGATTTCAACACCTAAGTTATCTCGTAGCTGATCGATCTGTGCTAGGCCCTGGTCCCAATCGACATCGTCCAAGTCAGCCGTTGTTGGTAGTTTTTCATCACTACACTTGCCGATTGACTTGTATAGTTCAGTGCTCAAAATGGCTTTAGCGAATTCGCGTGAATTACCTAGGTCACCAGTTAGTCTGAACTTAATGCCGTCCTTGTCGCTGCCAACTCGCTTGGCGGTTAGGAGTTTGCTGCTGGTGATGGCATTTAGAATCTCTTTCTGGACATCCCTCTTATCTGTCACAGTAGCCAAGACATTTTCCAAACATCTAGCACTGTCATCCGCTTCGGTGTCTGTTTGCGGCAGTATACCTGTCAAATCCTCGGAACTAATCTTGATCCATTTATCGGATACCTTACTGATGTCAAAACCGCCCAAAGCAGAGCTATCTACGTTAAAATTCTTCAGGAGCTTCTCTAAATCGTTGACTCTAATGTAAACCTCGCCGTCCTTAGTTGCCACGAAATTGGCACTGGCGCCAACTGACATGAACGCAGCCGATAACTTGCCATCGATGTCCGCAGATACAGCGTCCTTGTTGTACTTGACCTTTATATTGGCGTCAACATTAGCAGCGCCACCACTAACTTTAGCCGATATCTTTACATCACTGGTGCCTTCGGTTGTGCTGAGGGCGTTATAAAAGGCATCGCTCAGAACCTTGTTGCTGTTATTGTAATAGGCAAACCACCAAATAGCGAAACCAAGACCAGCTAACACCATAACGCCACCAATAATCGATGATATTATAATTAATTTCTTTTTGGACTTTTTACCTTCTTTAGCAGGCTCGACATTCAGCCTCTAGTCCAAAGTATGTACCATCAAATTCGGCGCCTTCAATAACAAACGGAGTTGAGATAACAGCCAACACGGCTAACTCCGCAGCCAATCGTTTGGCATGTTTTTT
>LSPZ01000078.1_pt1 | contig 18201 bp, 22 predicted proteins | sample 651281 | NCBI WGS metagenome assembly LSPZ01 (sample SAMN04438313, study PRJNA306036) | termite gut metagenome | isolation source: viral DNA filtered from gut of termites from termite colony 2 | host: Coptotermes formosanus | place: USA: New Orleans, Hayne Blvd. | collected 2013-06-18
AATTAATGCACGATATTGATGAAAGTGGTGATAATGAAAAAGTATATTATGAAATGTTTAGTCACATGTCAGATAGTGATTTTAAACAAATGATGAAAAACTTTCTCTCTGATACTAGGAGATATCATCTTTCTTTACAAGTAAATCAATCCAAAGATACAAAGTTACTTGATATTGATAAAACAGAAAAAATAGCTAAGAAGTATGGCATTAAATTAAAAGAATACGTTTTCTTTCCTCATAGGAATCCTGATGATCCAGATCATCCTTTTACAACAGCTTCTGAAGTTCCAATTTTAATTATATATGTTAGAAAGCTTCAACAACTACTTGATAAAAAAAATAAATTAGCCTCAGATATAAATCAAGTTAATCCCATATTAGGACAAGTAACCGGAGATTCAAAAGCAGCATCTTTAAACGATACCCAAACAACAGCATTAGCTACAACTAATCAAACTGAAACCATAAAAGAATTATTGGGACCGAGAGCTGATAATCTTCCTGCTAAATTAAAAATGTTAAGTCAAATCGAAAAATATGGATCAGTAAAATATAGTGATCTAAATTTAAGATTAAGCGATAATCAATCTTTAAAAACATTTAAAATATTTACTTACGGTGCAATGTTAAAAACCGATGGGCTTGTACAGAAGCATGTAAAATTTGATGATGAAGAATAATTTTAAAGACTCTCCTAGTATGGAGAGTCTTTTATTTAAGTTAACTTAAATAATAATCCACCAATGTTTTATAATTGTTTCCATCAAGTTCATCATTAATACTCAATAAACCAACATTTTGTTTTGAATAATTAGTTACTAAAGGACTTTTCTCAAAAGCAAAATAATCGGCTTTAAAAATACTTGCTCCGTGTTGTAATATATACTTAGTATATTCAGTAATATATTCCCTGGAAAAAGACATAGTATTATTTCCAAAATTATATTTTGTTTTTATTGCTTCTTGTAAAGTTGGTATAATTCTATTCATAACAAGATTATACAAATTCTCAAAATAATCTTTGGTATTATCATGATAGTTATAAACGGCATGATATAAATTAAAATGAACATTTCTTCCACATAATTTCTCAGCAATAAATTCTATATAACGTACAAAAGAAGTAATACTTTGATCACCAAAACCATAATAATCGTTATACATACTTCTAAATTTTTTTCTCATAGAAGCTTTTTCTATTTCATCTTGTTCTGGTATTTTTTTAATCAATTCATATTGATTTTTAACAATTGAAAAAAAGAGTCCGAGTAATCTAATACATTCATAAAAAGTTCGATATTTAGTAAAACTTGGATTTTCCACGGAATAAATTCCCTCCTCTATTTATATATAATCGTTTTTATTCTATTAATAATAAAAAATAAACCCTAAGAATATCTTAGGGTTTAGAAATAGGAGTATCTATTTAATCAGTATCATCTTCAGAATCGTCTGAATCTTCATCTGCTTCTTTCTTCTTTTTATCTTCTTCCGAACCACAATAATCATTTACGTCTTCAGAACTTATGGGAGGTATACCGTAAGTCATTTCTTACCTTTCTTGTTTTGTAATTGATCAATTCGCATAGAGAGAACCGAAGAATCAGAGAAACCATAATTATCTTGAGTTACTTTTTCAACTGTTCTCTCTGAGGCATGAGTTATAATATCATCATGTTTCTTAAAATCATTGAGTGTTTGTTGACTTAACGCAATAATACTTGTTAATCCTTTAGACATTTATAAAACCTCCATGTAAAATATAATATATATACAATATTTTTATTGTAACAGTGACAAAAAAAGGTGACACCCGACTTAGCTAAGCCAGGTGTTCGTGTTGATCGAAGATCCTTTCCAAATCTTCATAGTTAGATCCACCCAAATAATTTCCAACGAATAAAGTTTCCTATACCAGAGAAGAACTCAGAGATTTTGTTCTTCACTGTTTGTACCGCTCTCCCAATCATACCAATAATGTTGTCTCTGTCAACAAATTTGGTCGAAAAGTTAAGTAGGGTACCAACTATTGCAGTTATTGCTAATCCAATTCCCAATGTAGGTAGACCGATTCCAAGCATCGCGATCTTAGAACCAATTGTGGTCTTACCAAGAGAAGTAATAGAACTTGTAATGATTTCTTTTTTAGGAAATAATCGATCAATACCGAACCGAACAAGGCCACCAACAACGGCGGATCCAGCCATCAGGGCAGCAGTTTTTGCTATTGCAAGTTTATCTTTCTTATATTCACTACTCATTTCTTGTAATTCACTTTTATGTTGTTCCGCAGTCACTGCTGCTGCTAAAGATTCAATATATTTTGTTAATTTACCATCGTGTTTAGTTACAAAGAACTCTGCAGATTCCTTTGAATTAAACACAAAAAGATTTGAATCTTCCAAGATAATAGGATCAAGTCCATTTTTATTAAATCGTTTTACCCATCGATTTGTATAATTTGTTATCTTTAATCGACCTTCACGAGTATCTCCACCTACATATGTATAAATGACTAATAGATCTTTTTCACCTAAATCTTGTTCTGTTAAACTATTTCCATGTAAATATTCGTTTCTCCATGTTTCATCACATTTTGGTATTTTAAATACTCGGTTTCCTTCAGTAATCCAATAGTCGTTTCGACTCATATTAACGATTGATTTTCCTGCACCAAAGAATAAATTTGTTTCTTCAGTGATATATGTATGGACTAAATTTGCTGAACTTCCAAACTTTTTTACTTCTTTTAATAAATCATCTTCGGTTAAGAAAACAATAATACCCATTTGTTTAATCACGGTTGGCCTGTCGCGATCTGGAAATGGGTATGTTTTACTTTCAACGTGTCCATCTTCATTATTTACTTCAAATCGAAGAAAATTTCCAAGGTCAGAATTTAAAGTTAAAAGTGACCCTGGAATACAATATGTTTTTCCAGAAATGTCAATAACAAATACATCTTGTTGACTCATGTTAATAATTTGCTTGTGTAATGTTCCCATTACTTGTCTCATAGTTGACTCCATGTGTTGAAGCCTTATTATATTTTTGTAACCTTATAAATAATATATAAAGTAATATACTATTAAAAAACTACATTTTCAACAACAAAATAATAATTATATCTTTTTATTCTATAACGAAGGAGTTATAAAACAAAATGGCAGATACTAAAAAAAAAGAAGAGCAACAACTTGCAACAGAAACCATAGAAATTATTCAAATTGATGATAGTGATGATATTGTTCCAAAAGAACGAAATAAATTAACTGATAAACCAAATACCATTACCAATATTAGAGCGTTAATTATTCATCCTATTGTTTTGCATGATAATGGAGAAAAGACAGTTCCTGATTTTATTCAAAAATGTATTGATAAAGGAAATGAATCATATCACTATATTATATCTAAAACAGGGAAAATTTATGAAATGTTAGAATTTCCCTATCGGGCATTACATGCTAAATTTAATAAGTATAGTGATCAAGCAACCAATTATTTTGGTGATTTTGTATGTCCTACATTTAGAGAATCTCCTGGATATTCTCATCAATCAAATCCTAATTGTTGCACCATTGCAATAGGATATGAAGTATCATGTCTTGACGATGCATTAAATCAAATGGTAACTAAAATTACTATTGATAAACTTATTGAATGTAGTGCCTATGTATTAAATAAATATGCTCGTGAACTTGAACCAGAAGCTAATATCTTACGTGTTCGTCAAATACAAGAAGATATACTTAAAGGGTTTGATATTTTACACGATTTTAATACATCTCGACTAAATAAAAATACTTATTTTGATACCATTACTTTAACAAATGGTCAAACTTCTTTTGAAAATAAGATAGATTATGATGGATCTCTTTGGTTAAAAAATAATCCTGAACCATTGAAAGCAATTGGTGAAGAAAATACTGAAGAAGCATACTTTACTCTTCATGAAGAATGGGCTCAAAAAAGAGAAGCCTATATTACTGAAACATATCAAAAATTGTATGATATCGTTAAAGATATTATTGAAGATTCAGAGCGTGAACTTCTTGATTCGTTAAAACTAGTAAAAGAAAATCTTAATGATTATAACGAATTACTAGTAAATTACTATCTTAAGTATTTCAAAGATGGTAAACCACGATCATTATTTGAATTATATCGAGTTAATACTGATCGATTACGGATTAGATGGTTAGCACAATATAAAGAACATAATCGTGGGTATCCCAATTTAAATGTAACTAAAATTGCTTTTATTGATAATAGTTTACCCGAAGATCTATAAATAAAAAAATAAATTAGATTCTACCAATAACGGTAGAATCTAATTTTTACTTATTCTCCAAATATTTCAGTTTCAATTTCTTCGCTTGGTGGATAACCATGTTTTAATAATAGATTGTTACTATATTCTAGAGCTTTTTCAAATGTTTCAAATTCTTTTTCAAGTATTGCACCACTTCCAAGTAATTCTCCAACAACATATGTTTTTGTAATATCATTTGTTATATTACTTTTATATGTCTTTTTTATAAAAACTATTTTTCCATTTGTATTTTTAGCAACCCTATTTATTGAATTTATACATGTTTTTATTTCTTTCATTATCCCCTCCTATTTATATAATATTTATAACTTATACGTTTTAATACCATCAATGATTTCTTTAATGTGGCCAAAATCTTTCTTTTCTTTATTGGCTCGATAATATATCTTAATATTTGATGATGGTTTTATTGTATTATCGAGTGCTTTATGATATTCTTCAAGTGATACATCTTGATCACTATAAATCGTAATATCTGCTCCAAAATATCCTGTTAATTGTAATAATTTATATATAGATCTTCTGTATCCACCTTTAGTACCTACTGCTCCAAAAATAATATTATGACTATCTTCTGGATAAAATTTACGTTTTATACAGAGAATATCATATACTCCTTCAGCTAATACCATCATAGGATTTTTATTTAAAAGATCAAGATCTACTGGGGGAATATATAAAAAGGGACTATCTATTTTTTTATTTATTTTTAAATTAATATATCTCTGGGCATTCTCTCTTTTTTTAAGTAATCGTAAATTAATGATATTGTTATTATAACTTAAAAATCCAATATAATTATTACTTAAGAAATTAATAAATGTTGGTTTTTCTTCTAAGAATATTTTATTTGCTATTAAAAAATCATTTAAATTAATGATTAATTTATAGCGACGGATATTAATTTTATTATAAAAATCTATCCCTGTTCGGTCACAAACATAATCAACTTTAAATTTATCATGCAATTCAATTTTTGTTGGAATCATATATTGAATTATTCGCTCTCCACTTGTTTTAACATAATGGCGTGTATTATGTGAATTAAGCTTTGCAAGATACTCATCAAAAACTTGGTTTTCAATACCAAGTTCGTGTAATATTTGAGGTGTTAATAAACCACCGAGTCCACAATGCTTACAAGAAATTCGCATGCATTCGTTATTCATTGTTTCTATATATAAATGACCATGATTACTATGATGTAAATGATAACAACGAGGACACTGTACGGCTATTTCACTTCCGCCGCTTCTAAATTCAGCGTCTCGAGTGCTCTCTAGTGCTTTAATAAGATCACTCTTAATCGTAATATCGACCATTATTACCTACCTTTCTTATACAATATACATATAATAGTTTTATAAAATGTTAAAGAATAAATAAATTTATTATAGACCCTAAAACATTCTGTTATAGATACTTTATAAAAGAGGAAACTCATGAGAATAGCAAATAACAAAACGGTCTTAACAGAAAGCTCTATTGATATTGTAACTGATTCTGTTGGCATTGTTATCGGAGATCGAGATGAAACGAAAAAGAATACCCTTAAAATGTATATTCCTCGTTTCATGGCTGGTATTGATCTTGAAGCTGATAATGGAGATGCTAAAGAGACATCAGTAAACTTTACTTCATCTAAAATTGTTAATTCACAAAATAAAGATATTGGGGCAAGCACCGTGATGACCCAAAATTATATTGAAATGCCCTGCTATTTAATTCCAGGTCTTAGTATGCCACGATTTGTAAAGGGACAACTACTACGGGTAACCTTTGCTGATGGTGATATACGATCTCCTACGGTATTACCATACACTGTTCAAGATCAAGAAAAGAAAATGACTGATATACTATGGATGGGAATCCCGGCTAAACCAAATGATGTTGATGAGATAACTCCCGATAATTCATATTTTTTAGAAATAAATACCCGAGATCAATATGTCAGATTATATACCAGTAATGTCAATGGGGAGAATAATCCATTTAATTTTCTTATTAATACTAAAGATGGTTATATTGAAGTAAAAGATGATTCCGCGAGGCTTTTTGAATGGTTATATAACGAAGATAAATTCCATTGGCACACTGATGCAGGTCTTGATGTTTCATTAAAAGAAAATACCGCTACGATATTATGTGAAAAATATGATTTAACAGCCTCTGATTCTATCACGATGAAAACATCTAAATTTTCTTTAACTGCTGACAAAGGTGAATTTAATGTTGAAGATATGGCTATTAAAGGAACTAAACTAGAAGCCAAAGAAACTAACGTTTTAATTGATTCAGCTTCAGCCATTGTTTTAAAAACTATCGGAACCGATAACTGGCATCCTAATGTATTTCCAACATGTATCGTGGGAATTCCTCACGGAGGAGTTTCTGGTGGTATTATCGGACTTAAGGGCTCATAAGATATGGCAGTAGATGCATATGAATTACGAGACAGAATACAAAAAGCATGGGATGCACACCAGGCAGCATTTGAAAATAATCGCACAAATCCTATGTATTTAAAAATTCTTGGTGATACCATGAAAGCTTATTTTGAAGAAAAAATAGAAGTAACCTATGGGTGGCTTGCTTTCCAAAATGTTTCAGGAGCTATGATTCCTGATCCTATGGTACAGTTTAATTCAAAAGCAAAATTTCCAGAATATGATTTAACACCATCAAAAAGTTTCTTTGAACCAGTTAACGGATCTTTTAGTTTACCTTCTATAGCTATTTTAATTCAAAAATCACATAGTATGGCGTTAATTGAACATCCGCCTGATTTTGTATTACCAAAAGGTAAATTTAAATGTGTAACACCCCCACCATTAAAAATTACATCTAATAACGTTTCTGAAGTTTTATTAGAAGCATTTTGTAAACCGGTAGTAAAATGGTATTTACAAACTGATGATCAATCTCCTATAGCAGGAATACATCTTGTGTTTACTATTGGGGGAACAACGACAATGATGAAAGTTAAATAAAAGGAGTATAAGTATGGCTGGATCATATATTCAATATAGTGAACCTATAAAAACAGATTTTTTTCAAACGATTGATCGGTTCTCACGAAATACAATTGTATTTGAAAATCATAGTACTATTTCAAAATATGTTGATAAAAGTAAACCACGATATAATACCACCGAATTAAATTTATGTTATTTTGATGATATTATTATGACGAAATATTTATTACGACTACGGGAAAAAGCTACCACGAGAGCAATTGATGATGAAAGCAGAAAACGGTATGATTTAAATCCGTTTTTATGTGCAAAAGAATTACTTGATTCAGTTGATTATTGGTGGCTTATATTAGTGGTAAATGATAAATTATCAATTCATGAATTTACAAAATTAGACTCAACGATAAAATTACCCAATGTTGATGATCTACGACTTATGTTAAAATATGAAATGCAAAAAAATAATCAATTTGGTACACTTGAAGAATAATTATTTAAAAAGACGACTTATAATAGTCGTCTTTTATTATTAGTAACAAACATTATAAATATAAGTAGCGTTGCTATTTAGATACTGACTATTACGGTACAGTTATATTACGTCATATGGCGGATATAATGATTATCGTTGTTATAAGGAGAAATCTATGGCTGTGAAGAAAAGTCAGCTTGGGCTTGGTTCAGGTAGTGGCATACAAGCTACAGATCTTCACTCGATCGTCAGCCAAGAGCAAGACGTTCTAACAGGATCTCTCGAAACAGGCCGAGAACTAACAAAGAACAAAAATTTAAACAAACTTGGTGGTGCAAGAACTAAGGTTGTTTATTTTCATCAAGTACCACGGGACAGAAACAATTATTTGGTTAACATTAATGGACTATCGGATATTGATCCTAATCTAACCCAATATATCAAGATCGAACAATTTGTGCTTAAACTTGAAGCACTCGATACTTCTTGGGAAGAAGGAGATAATGGTGGACCAAAATCCCCCATGTTCGATGGAAAAATTACGATTTTACCAAATACTGTTTTACCCTATGCCAACGACCGCTTTTTAGTAAAATATCAGAATCGAACACGACTTTTTAAGATTACCGAAGCTTCTCCAGTTTCAGCTGACGATCAGACAGCATACGAACTCAGTTGTAGCTTAGAAGATAGCGATTTTGTCTATGATGGTTCCACATTACAAGGAATGGTTGTAGATGAATACGTATTTGAGGAATCTCACATTGGGTCGGATTTTCGAACTGTTTTCCGTAAATCAGAATATGAGACATTCTATAGTCTAAAAAAGCTTTATCATACAATTGGTAAAGTTTATATGGATCAATTCTATAACAAAATTTTGAATACCTTTATCTTACGATATGAAAATAACTTGGAAGAGTTGCAGAATCAAGGAGCATCATCTTCTTTCACTGTTCTCACCAAAGATGGTAAAAGCGAAGAAGGAAGAATAATCGAGCCAATCGATAACCTTGAGTTCGTAAAAGATTATGAAGGTAAAGAAATGTATGATGCTGAACTTATTGAATTTATGATAAAAAATCGTATCTTCGATGAGATTGGTTTTTCAACAACGCTTCCAACTCAGTTTGTTTCAAATAAAAAACAAAAGACCTATAATTACACGATATTTAATGCACTTGAAACGAGAGATCGTTCCCGGTTCAAAAATAAATATCAATTACCGATAGAATTAAATATCGCATCCCCTGCTGCCCAGCCGGTGATGTTTGGAAAAATTAGTTTACTTCATGTTGCGTCTAGAGCTGATTCTACGTTAACATTGTTTCCAAGTAATCTTGCGAATGTTATATCTGCCACGATCAATGATGTTATTCCTGCACTAGATTTTAGAGCCGGAAATGTCTTCGATAAGATCGTGTATCTTATTGCGTTGTATATAAACAAATTCGACAGACAATTGACATCATTTTTATTAAGTATATATAGCCAAACAGATGACTTGGAACAATTTGAAACATCAGTTTTAACCAATGAAGTATTCTACCTCTACCCGATTTTAGGATATATCACCAAAGAAGTATTGCAACAAATTGCTTCATCTGAAGTGACAAACCTCTTATCGGATCCGAGAGATTATTATCCCAAAGGAGAATAATGTATGGGCACAAAAAAATCCCTTGCAACTGATCGAAACGCTGAACTTGTAAAAGCCCAAGAAGCATTTGATAATTTTCATAATGCACTCGCTTTAATGACGACAGCTGAACGAAGATTGCAAAAACGAAGTATTTTACAGGCAACGCCTAATAAATATACTCGTTATGAACTCAACAAGGAGTTTTAACATGATACAGAAGAACAAGAAACATTATCTTGGAACTGAAGAAGAGTTAAACGATCGCCCCGATCCTATTTTAACCGAAACCGAAGTTGAAGAAGAAGATACATTTCCCGAAGATGGGGACGAAGTAGTTTCTGCTGAAGATTACAATGCATTCTTTGCTAAATTTGGCCTCGAAGACGATGATGAAGTTACCTCTATTGATGTAAATATCAATGTGGAAACTTCTGAAGACGAAGAAGAGGAAGAAACCGAAGAGACCACTGAAACCGATGAAGAAGAATTAAGTGAAGATGAACTTGAAGAAGATGCCGAAACTGGCACCGAAGGTAAAAAGAAGAAAGCAAAAAAACCCGTAAAGAAGAATAAGAAAGGAAAAGAAGACGGTGAAGAAGAGGACGAGGGAGCCGAAGAAGATTATTCTTCTGAAAGTTTCTTTGATCTTTTTGGTCTTGAAGATGGTGAAGAATTTAATGATGAAACTGAAACCACAACTACCGAAACCACTGAAGAAGAAACAACAACCGATGAATCTTCCGATGAAGATGATATCAGTGTCGATGTTAATGTAAACATTAATGTTGATGATGGTACTTCCGACGAAGAAGAAACTACTGAAGAGACCACTGAAACCGAGGAAACTGAAGAAGTAACCCCGACTGAAGGTGAAACCGTTTCTGAAGAAAGCCTTGCAATGTTTGGTTTTGAAGATGATGGTGATGTTGATGTAAACGTGTCTGTTTCTGTCGATGGCGAAGAGGAAGTCGAAGCTTCTACTTCTGATGAAGAGGAAGAAACTGAAGAGACCACTGAAACCGAAGAAGAAACGACCGTTGAAGAAGATCTTACCACTGAGACTGGTGGGGACGAAGAAGAGGAAGAAACCACTGAAGAAGGCGCCGAGAGCTTTAATTATAAAGATCTCTACGTCTAAAATACAAAGGAGTATAAATGGCTAAGAAATTAGTAAAGATTACTGATCCTCAAGTTTTAGCCTCTACGAAACTGAAGGAATTACTTGAACCGATTAAAGCAAAACTTTCTGAAGAAGAAAAATCTGTTTTAAACGCTCTTGAAAATCCCGAAGATCGAAGAGCTAAAGTAATTGAATATTACACAAAATACATTGATGCAGTAATTGCTGAAGCTGAGACCGAAGGTAAAACATTTGGTCAACTTCAAGAACAGCAAAAAACTGATAAACCTGTTATTATCGAAAAGATTACTGATCCTCAAGTTTTAGCTACTAAATCAACGGAAGAACTTCTTTCAATAGTTAGTACTAAAATAACTCCTGAAGAAGGAACTGCTTTACAGCAGCTTACTTCAGATGAAGAAAAACGGACTAAAGTAATTGAATATTACACAAAATACATTGATGCAGTAATTGCTGAACAACCTAAAGCTGATAATACGGCTCCTGTTGTTGAAAACCAAACACAGCAACCTCAAACTCATGATAAAGATTATAAACAACCTGGAATGGTTATTACTAACGAAAGTACTCTTGTAACTGATGCTCCTGTTGGTGCTAATTTAACGAATACATACGCTGTTGAAATTAGGAAAGTTCCCGGTTACAACGGTTATGTTACGTTAGGTGCTGATAAGCTCATTGCAATGGTTATAAAGAACCCGAATGGATTCTTTAAATTCAAGAGTGCATTACGTGCTAATACATTTATTAAAGCAATTGAAGGTGTTAGAACAGTTAAAGATTTATACAACATAACCCCTGAAAAGAAGAAAGCAGCTATTAATACCGTTAAAAAGAGCAATGGTATAAAATAACTAATTGTATAATCTCCTGAGAATTTCTCAGGAGATTTTTATTTTCTTTTTGACATATAAATATTAAGGAGAAGTGGTATGACATTATCAACAAACACTTTTATTAGTGTTGAGAAAGTATTAGATTGGGGTTTTATTCCGGAATTAAAAATATATGGGCCTTGTGGAAGACGTATGATACGTCTTGATCAAATAATTAATATGTTAAATCGTAATGTACGATTGAAAATATCTCACGATTGGACTGAGAAAATATATCTTTTTGTAAAAGAATATAATATTCTTTGCGCTTCCGATAAACGATTTGCTCATTTAACTAAAGCTACTACCGCAGAGCAATTATTAGAATCTCAATTATTTAAAACAAGTACAGCCTATGAATTAGAAGATAAAAAGAATAATCCGTTAGATGATAATCTAACACAACAAGAAGCTATTGAAATAGAAAAGATTCACAGTGGTTCTATAATGCGACCAAAAAAAATTATAACGAGGAAAACTATTAAGAAACCAAAGATGTTTGAGATATTCAAAGATAATACTATTGATAGTGACGGAGAAAATAATAAGTTTGAGAATATTGAATTAAATATATAAAATAAACAATACCGGAACTTAATCCGGTATTGTTTTTATGCTTCAAAAATGATATTCTTATTGGTTAAATTAATAGTTGCAGTATCAGCTCCTTTTAAAATAATAAGATCAGCTTCTACGTCATCAAGATTATTATTGTGAGAAATAATGTAGGCATCTCCACAATCAATAGAAGGTAATCGATTTAATATCATTTCCAAAAATGTTCTTCTCCGCTCAGTATCAAATACACTATCAACTTCATCAAATCGTAATGAATTATAATGACGATAGCGTAAATTAATTTCAATAATAGCGAAAGAAATAGCAAGTGCTAACGTATTTCGCTCCCCATCGCTACATTCTGAAACATCTTTTAATAGTTTCATATCTCTATAAACAGGAATTGAAAATTCATTAGCCCCTATTTTAAAACTTTCTATTCGGAGGCTTGATCCCCACATACTCTCAAGATCTTTATTTGTTTGAGTTGTAAGTGAATCAAGAAACTCTTCCATCTCCCAGGATGGATATCCAGATTTCGGGGACCAAATATTCATAAGTATTTCAAGTTTCTTTTGTTTCTCAATTAACGTATCTCGAGTAACTAATAATGTTTTAATGCTATTTTTTCTATTTCGAGTTTCTTCTAATTTTTCATGTATCTCTTGTATCTCATCTTTAATAGCTAATAACTTAGATTCTAAAATAATATTTGTATCAATTAAGGTTCCTTTAACGTACCATTCGTTTATTATTTTTCTCAATAATTCTCTTTCTTGTGTTTTAATAATACATTCTTTATTATATAATTCAAATTGAATATTATTTTCTTCTTGTAGTTTTGTTATTGATTGCAATTTTTCTATAATAGAATTAGTTTCTTTAAACGTTGTAACTAAGGTTGTTCGTTTTTCATCTAATCGAATTTGTTCTTCGAGTAATTGTTGATATTTTTTATAGTTTATTTCTTGTTGTTTAAGAAGATCATAGGTTATTTCAGTTGTATGTAATACTTCTTGGGTTGTTTTTATTTTATCAAGTAAATAAACATAATCTTCAAATTCTTTATATTGTAATAATAATTCAGGAATTTTGGTATAAATGAAACAAATATCTTTATGTAAAAATATTGATTGCAAAAATTCGGGTAATAAACTAATAAATTCTTTTTGATTAAAAAGTTTATTATTAATTTCATTTATTAAATCTAATGCTTTCTGATAATTTTGTAATTCAATTAAAAGTGCATCAAATTTATCTTGAAGATCTGATTTTTCTGCTATTTTATTTCCTAATGAATTTTTTAAGGTATTTATTTCTTTATCAGGATTAATATGGCGTAATATTTCATTTACAATACCACAATCAGCAAAACACGATTTTGGACGTAATTCTAAGAGTTCCTTGGTAATTGTGCTATTTTCTAATCCATAAATTTGGTTGCTCAAAAATAGCACCTCGGAGTCCATTTTTGATAGGTTTTCCTTGTATTTTTGCTCAATTTTGAGCATATCCTTGATATGATTTTCAAAAATATCAAAAGTTTGTAAATAGTCGATATTTATTAATGAGCTAATTTTATCATAATAATTCTTTAAATCTTCTATAATTGCAACATATGTATCAATATCTTTTATCGTAAAAGTATTAAATGAAGTTAATAATGGTTTATTTTTAATACATGTTTCTTGGAGAGTAATTAACTGTTGCTGTTCATTTTTCATATGCGTAAGGGTATTTGTAATATTAATAAAATCGTTATGATTATTTGTGGAAGCAATTTGTTTTTCTTCTTCAATATTTTTTTGAATAGTTAATAATGAAGAATCTATTGTTTGTAATTGCGTAGAAATTATGGTTAAAGTTTTCTCATTCAGTTTTATATCTTCTTCAAGTTTCTTTTTACCATTTTTTCCCACATATTTAGTTAAGAGTTGTCCTTCAGCTATTATAGCTTCTCGTTTTAATTGAAGTGTTGTAGAAGAATCAGTAAATTTTGTTATTTGATCTTTTATTTCTTGATGGGTATGATCACGTTTTATAAGTTCTATATACGTTTTATTTTTAGTAAATAATTCTTGAATACTTCCTAGTTTCTGTTGTAATTCTTGTAATGAACTATTATAATTATTAATAATTAAATCATAATCAGTATCTGATAATTTTCCGATATCATTATTTAATAAATCAATTTGTTTTTTAATGATATTATATTTCTTTTGAGCTATTGAATACGCATCAATATATTCAGCTATCTGAGGAAGCCATACTTGAATATAGGAACTTCTGTTAGCAGCTGACATTGATACAATATCAGTAATACGACTATTTAAAAATCCTACATTAATAAAATTTTTGGTATAACCTAATTCATTCTCTAATATAGTATAATAAGAATTTACATTTCCAGAAGCATTGAGTTCCCCAAGATCTTCGTGGGTAATCATATTATATTTATGAATATAGCATGAAGTTTTCTTATCGTAAGTAATAACTATTTTGTACAAATATTTATTATGTAATTCTATATCAAGTTCTTTTATTCCAACTTTATTTTCTAATATTTGAGATTCAGTTCTTCCTTGTAAATTTTCAATAGTTGCAGGGGTATAAGCCGATAAAATTGTAGTTTTTCCGCTACCGTTTGCTCCAATAAGAACACAAAGTGGATTATCAGATCTATTTATTTCGATCTCATATTTTCCCATACACACATAAATTCCACTAAAATTAACTAATTTTAATCGTCGTATTTTAGTCATATATCATTCCTCTTTCACTTATATACATTCATGTCAAGAAAATAATATTTAAGTATAATTAAAACTATATATTATATTTTTATAGGAGTAAATATGAAAGAGACTATTATAAATATTTTAAATTTTATGTTATGGATTCCGTTTTATATGTATGGAACTATACTTTTTGGAGCAATACATAATCATTTCTCTAAAAAATATCGACAGCATTTACAAGATTTAGCCGATACAGCTCAAAAAGGTACTCAAACACAAGAAGCACTTGATAATCATACTGCTAAAATAGTAACTCCGACAATGATTTATTCAATCATTACTTTCATTATATTTTTCACCTTCAATGTCCTCACAAGTGTTTGGCTTATAAAAAATTTATATGCTTATTATCAAATACTTAAGAATACTGTTAATTAATATATTTATATATTATTAAATAAGATTTGACATAATAATAAGATCTAAGTATATGTATAAAGAGAAATAGCTGGTAACTATTTCAAATTCTTTTGATCAAATACATATAATTTATATCTTGGTCGTAAAAAATCTCTACACGGAGGAATCTCAACAATGAGTGATGCCAAAGAAAAGAAAGAAATTGGAACAAATATTGGTTGGCAAGATGTATTAAGCCGGGTTGAAAAAAACCAAGGTGTGCCTAAGAAAACGGTTCAAGAATCATTTACTGCTGTTGAAAAAGAAATACAAACAATTATTACTGAAATTAGACCTAAGGGTAAAGAAATCAATGTTATAAAAACACCAATTGCAGCATTTGCTTTTGAAAAAGTTCCAACTCATACGGAAACTGATAAAGCTGGTGGAAAATGGGAAGTTTCAGAAAGTATTAGAACAATCATTACTCCGCCGAATAAATTCTTGGATCTTGCTAACGAAGGATTTCAACTTACCAGAAAAAGAATATCAAAGTAATTAAATAATAGGCTTAGGAATATCCTAAGCCTATATATTATTTTTTATAAGGAGAAATATATATGAAAGAAAAAAGTCCGTTTTTAGATCCAAATTTTGATGTAAAAGATACACACTCATTATATAATAAATCAGATACGTTTCATTCATTATTTCATTTACCAACTAATTATAAAAGTAGTGAATATATAAAATCTATGGAATATTTAGAACCATTAAACGATTCCATTATAAAAGAATTTAATACTGCATGGCAGAATAACGAAGAATTAGAAAAAATATTATATACTGAAATAAAAGATACAAAATTTAAGTATCTAGTAGATGAAGATGAGTTTATTATTATAAAAAAGAAAAAATATTACTTAAAAAATGCAACATTATACGATTTTATAGAATATACTTTTAAAAACAAAAATTTTAAACCATATTTTATTAGAGATGACAAAAAAGATACATTTATTGGTTTTATAGCATATTATGAAGAAGAAGATGATCCTGAAATTGTTGATGGTATAAAATTATTTAAATTTGATGAAAAAGGGTCTGTAACTAAAGATGTTGTTGAATTAATTAATAATTTATTAAGAACGCATAAATCGGTATCTTGGGAAGCTCATATAGAAAATAATGTAATAAATAGTTATGATATATATTTATTAAGAAAACAACGAGAAGGTTATGTGACTATACGAGAAAAAGATAAAGAAAATAAGAATATTATGAAATATACCATAAAACAAAAAGAATGAATAATTATATAATAATAACTCGGCTATATGTAGCCGAGTTATTATTTAATTAGCATATGTCATAAGTGCTTCATATCGAGATGGATCTTTCCAATAATTTTTTTGTAATAAATCCAACAATGTTTCTCGTTCAGATTTAGCTTCTCCAAGTTCAGAAAGAAACGAAGTATTAATTTCTAACCCCTGATATGTTGCTCCATCACGAAGATTTCTAAATTTAGCCCATAATGCTAGTTTACAATCATATTCACATAATGATAAAAAATATCGCCTATAATACATAGGAATTTCATAAAGCTTTGGTTTTCGTTGCATATTAACAGTAAAATCTAAATGATTCATTGGCTTAGGATTTATTTCAAGTATATCAGGTGGTGTAAACCACGCACTATATCTAACAATATTATAATAATTAGCACTTGGTAAACTTCCTTTAACTAAACTCAATGCACCATTAAGTGCGGGAAGTGATGAACTCACCTGATTTTGTATTATGTTTGCAGGATAATAAAATTGTTCAATGTTAATATATTCAATATCTTCTTGCTCTTTTGGTACTCGGTATAAAAAACTCGAACAAAGTACTTTTGTCTGCGGATGTTCAGCAGGAATTGCATCTTGTTGTCGTATGCAAACCCCATGAATTATGTAAGGAAAAAATTCTGCCCATGTAAATAATGTATCACTTTCAATAACATTTAGATACCATTGTGGCGTCATTGCATCAACAAGAACATCCCCAATAGTTTTACGTAAATGAAAAAATATCATAGTTTCGTTTATCATAAAAACCTCTTTATATTAAACTTTATATAATTAAATGTTTTTTACTTATATTTTAAAGGGTATTCAGATGTTGGCTCACCAATAATCATTTCTTCAAGAAATCTTATATATGCTAAAAGATTTCGTGCTTTATATTCATTTTTAACTGTCTTTTTTAATTGCTCATATTCTTCTTGAAAACATCTTTCTTTTTCTTCAAAACTAGATAACATGTCAGCAATTTGTTTGAGAATTTCTTTAATTGATATTTTTGTAGGACCCATTATTTGAGTTATAATTTTATTTTCTTCATAATTAAACCAATATAAAATATCTTCTTCTGGTATTTTTTTGTGTTGCATACTTAAGATAGTATTTCTAAGTGATAATAATGATTCTATTTCTTGTTTATAATTATGAATCCAATAAATGTATTCTGGAGTCATTGGGTGATAATTATTTTTGTAATTTCTTTTTATAGTTTCATTTTGTTCATTCTTACTTTTTAATCCCCAACCAAACATATCTTCTGGTCTTCTTTTTTTCTTATTAGGAAATTTAAACATTTTTTACTCCTTATAAAATATAGTTATAAAAATCATAATTAAAAACAAGTCCAATAAAGGACTTGTTTTTATATTTAATTTTTTGTTAGTGGTGTTTTTATTATCTCTTTATGATCATGTAATAAACCATCAGCATGAAGATATCCTGCTATACAAGAATTTGGTCGATAATTACAATATAAAAATGATTTATCATCGGATACAACACAACTGCAATTCTTACTAAAGAATCCGTCGTATTTGTTTTTTATAAGATATTTCTTTGCAATATCTTTTAGTGTTATCATTATAGTTACACATGTTTCATAAGATCGTGGAATATTTTTGTATTTTCATACATTGGGTGTTCATATTTTTTTACTCTTTTTTTTGGTTTTAAAGTAACTTGTAAACAATCAGAAAGATCTTGTAATAATGCTTC
>LSPZ01000079.1_pt1 | contig 18068 bp, 23 predicted proteins | sample 651281 | NCBI WGS metagenome assembly LSPZ01 (sample SAMN04438313, study PRJNA306036) | termite gut metagenome | isolation source: viral DNA filtered from gut of termites from termite colony 2 | host: Coptotermes formosanus | place: USA: New Orleans, Hayne Blvd. | collected 2013-06-18
ATATTCGATAGGGTCAATATGATGAACGTCAACACCAGAGGCTTTTAGGTCATGTAACGCAGTACCAGAACCGCCAAATGGCAGTACAACACGTGCCATTTTAGCTTCTCACATGCACCGTGTCTTGGAGTGTCCTGTTGCTACCGATAAAGCCAGGCATTTGATAGTCAATCGGGTCTGCAGAAGAAGGCCAGAGCTCTTTATATGAAGGCGTACCAACAGTAGACACATAATATATCATGCCTGTATCACAGGCGAGGTATTTCTTCGTTGCGTCCGCACTTGCTGCGGCAGGGAAGTGGTCGATTGAGGGATATTTAAGCGTCATTTTGCAGCTCCTTTACTAGCGCTGCCCAATGAGCATCGCCGTCAGTAACTATGGGGGTATAATAGCGAGGACAATCTTTCTTTGTCCAATCATAATGCCTTTTCAATTCTACTTTTGGTAACGTTTTGAGCAATTCTTTAAGCGTATCAATAGATGCCTGGCTGAATTGGCCGTCTGTATTCATGGGAACAACTTCAATTCCAATAGAATGATAGTTTCCAGCATTGCAGCCACAGTGCCATGCTACTTCAGACGTCGGAATACAGTTAATTACGTCTTCATCTTTTACCACAAAATGCGCCGACGCCTGGAGACCTTGAAATGTCCACCAATTTATAGGCTCTTGGACTGACTGCTTCGGATATGGCCCAATCCAGTGGATTGTTATGCTGGTGATTTCCTGCATAGCAATCCCCGGACGCGCGGGCGCATTTTTGGTAATGAATTGCTCTTTCAAGTTCATGTTACAAACCTGTCACCAAAGTAATAATCACGGCCAAAAGGCAATATCTCCGTTGAACCTTGTTCTGAAAGCACGGTTATATCGTCTTCAATAGCAACACAAGTAACGTTGTCTTGCGACGTACCTACGCCATGTGCATATTTCTGCGCACCGGTTTGTGTAAGCGCGGTGCGCATGCCTTTATACGTGGGCATCATGTTACGTACCTGTCTCCAAAATAGTAGTTCGGCGTCATTTTCTGTCTCCTAAAGCCAGTAGGCGCGGGGTCAACATAGACAGCTGAACCACCTGAAGGCATGATACGGTCATCACCGACAGCAACGTACGTCAGAATAGTATTCTGATAGCCTGCAGCATTTAATGCAGCAGTCGTACCCTGCGCAGTAATGCCAGTATACATGCCCTTTTTAGGTTGAAATGCTACTACCATGATTATTCCATCATCGCGTACATCGGATATTCACCCGATTTGCCGCAGCAGTCAATGACAGGCGGTGTCTGGTAATCATCAGGCGCGGTCATGCTGAAAGTTGGCCAACCGGTAAGTACCTTCATAGCACCAATATCAGGATTTGCAGCCTTGTAATCTTGGGCAGCAACCATTGACATCAGCATGCACATCTTCCTGTCGCCATAATACTCAATAGGATTGAGCGGTGCAGCAGCTGGCATTATTTAGCCTCCTGTTTAAGAGCAGCAGCTTTCGCCTGGAAACCAAAGAACCAGAGCACTGCTACAGCAATGATATTGACCTCCGGCATTATCTGCCAGAGAACTTCCGCCACAGCATCAAAGCCACAGGCTTTGAGGATTATCGACACGATATTAAAAACCGCACCGATAATTGCTACGATTGCCTCTTTCATTTTCTTACCTCCCTGAACGTTGTGCTTCTGCATAAGTCTGTAGATGCACATTATCTATGGCATAGCCATAGGTTTCAATAGACGAACTTGCTTGGGGCTCATCGCCACCATGATACGCCAATGCGTCAGCATAAGACTGCCTGTACTCTGCATACGGTTTGATGAAACCTGCGTGTATCTGCTGTGCATATGTCATATTCAAACCATTGCAATCAGGTCCACCATTATTCGAGCTCTGCGGTTTTACACTGTCTGCATATTTCTGAATTGAACACATGATGTTGCCAAAACCCATATTAGTATTTGCCATTTTAAGCCTCCTATAAAAGTATGTCAAGCCAACGTGGTAACTTGACGCCTTTTGCATACAGAATATAGCCAGCAATCATGCCGACAATTCTTACTAGTAATATAATAGCAAGGAACCATACCAGTTTAGTCCGTTCCTGAAGTCGTAACTTGAACTGCTCGGAGCTTTCGTACCATTTCGTTGACTGCTCTGTCATATTCGTCAAACTGTTCTGCAAGTTTGTCGATATTTGCATCAATGCTAAGCGCTGGTCCTCTGACATTTTCAAAGCCTGCGATTGCGTCTGTAATCGCGTTATCGTACTGTTTAATTCGTTCTGCAAGTTGGTCGATTGTGTCTTGAGCTCTGATAATGTCTGCTTGATGTTCGAGCTCATCTGCTGTAGCTGGTCTTCCGGCTGTTGTGCAGGCAGCCATACCGAACAAAAGCATAAGAAACATAAGACAATAAACGATTTTATACATTTCATTTTTTCCCCTTATAGCCATTCGCATAAGCAGCCCTACCTTGACGAGCGGCTTTAGCTTTTGACCTATATACTTTACCATGACGGCCCCATTTGTAGCCGCCTCTAACCTTATGCACAGGCATTACGCAGGCGCTCCTTCTCCACCCTGTGCTGCAGCCTGTTCACCACCACCACTTTCTCCCCCAGCAGCAGAAGTTTGACCTTGCATAAGAAGGTCTTGGCCCTGTTGAACAAGCGTTCTGAACCAGCTGTCAAACTTTGACGAAATAATCTGTTGCACATTTGGCAAATCCTTCAATTTGTTAGTTATCGAATTGATAATTAACGTGTTTTGTTCTTGTCTTGTCATACGCCTACCCGTACCTTCATGTCAGGATTGGTCGCTATAATTGCCTCATACAATTCTTTGTGCGTCTGGATGTATTTGAGCACATCCTTCTGCGTCGCGCCATTCCCGCCTAGTCTAATGTATCTCAAACCGCTTACCAAGCGCTCTGCATCAGGTATATGCGGTTCATTCGCTTCTGAATAAAAGGTTAAACGCAGCATATCTTTTGATATATCACCTTGCTCTTTTTTAACATCTATCAGCACGGCATTTATTTTTGCTAGTGCAACTTTCACTTCTTTGAGCATCTCTGCCGTACTGGTAATCGCTGAACTATTGCTCATTACCTGCGCTTCAAAAAGTTGATGCTTGGTATTGTGCATATCCAGCATTGTTTTTACTTCGTTATTTTTATCTACAAAAGTTATACCTTTTTTCGTGATACGTAAACCAGTAAACTTCATCAATAAGACCATTATAACAACAACAAATGCCGTTGTCAATAGGTCTAAAGGTCTTGATACCAGGTTCGTTAAGAAATCCCACACTTATTTCCGGTCCTTTACGTCGCACGCAACATTCGCGCCAATGACGCCTCCTATGATGCCCATGCCAACAATAGTTATCGTAGTATCACGAAACTTGAAGGCATATACTATACCGCAAATTGTCACGCAGAATGTAAAAAGCATCGCTGTCAATTTTAACGGTATTCGCATTTTTAATTTTCTCTCTGCTTTGGCTAATAAGCCCATTACAAATTAACTTTAGACCAATTATCTGGAATAAAGCTATTGCCACGAACATCAGTTAACGTTGACGGGCATTTGAATACGCCGTTAGCAGCCACCTGACCTAGCCAGTTATTGAAACCAACTGGCATAGTGCCATCACTAGTAGCTACGCCCCATTGAGGCATATTTAATGTTACTTCAGCTAATGACGTGCATCCAGAGAAACAATTTTGCAATGATGTGTCCTGACTATTACCACCACCGTCAGATGTTGCGCTACAAATAATAAGCGGTGTTTTTATCAAACTCGTGCAGCCCGTAAAAGTGCCATAATAGCTAGTAGCTATAAGCGTACCAGGCGTCGTAGTACCAATTTGCGGCATTATGCCATCTACTAATGACGTGCAGTTCATGAACATTTGGTTAAAGCAACGACTGGCGGCACCACCGCTACCAGGCACGTCATTCACAAGGTCATAAAGCCATGGCGTATTTTTAAGCGCATCACAGCCATAGAACATTTGGGAATAACAATAATTTCCTGCGCCAAAATACCTGATTAAGTCTCTACCAACCGTTTCAAGGCGCTTGCAATTACTGAACATCGCCGCGCACGAGTACGACCTATTACCAATAGTATTGCCGCCGGTGAGATACGTCAAATTAAGCAATGTTTCAGGCACATTTTTAATTTGTGTATTTTGGAACGTACCTTGAAATATATAATTCAGTCTTGTTGTAGTAGCAGGCGCTGGTATGTAGAACCTTAAATCATCAATGTTGATAACTGGTTGCGCTGCGAATAAACGAACAAAACAATAGTCGGCAAATGTCATGCTGTTAGGTACTGGACTGCGTAACAAGGCTACTATGTTGCCAGAAATCTTTGCGTATGTACTCAATATCCATGGTGAATTATCAGAGGCTGAATTCATAATACGTGTATGCGTAGCAGTTGATATAGCCCTGAACCATATAGGATTTGTACCAACGCTTGTTATTTGTGTATTCGTTACTGTTGTAGACCAAGTAGCACCTTTATCCCTTGAATACTGTATCATGCCTGCAACAGAAGGTTCAGTCCATTTTGGCGTAACACTACCAGAAGATTTAACTGTGCCATTGATGTCAGAGTAGAATTGAATTGATAGCATATCATCGCCAACTGGTATATCCGCTAGTTCCCAAATGTTTTTACCATTTATGAACGCATTATGCGGTATACCATTGAGATACGGTTTTGGTATTACCTGACTACCTAAATAAAGTCCCATGTTACGGCTCCGGGAAGAAACAAAGTATAGTAGGATTAACTGTCGATGCAGCAAGCGCTGCAGCAGCGGACGCGTAATAATTGACCGCTACTATTAGTGTTGGGTTCGCAGTTTGCAATATGTTATTAACGTCGAGATTAGTTTCTTTAAGCTCATAATTATCAGTTGGGTCGCTAACCATTACGCAATTACCAGCAGTACCAAGTTGCTTGTAATAATAATTCTCAAGCATGTCGCCACTACTCTTGATACCATTCGCGCCATTTGACACAATAATTTCATTATTGTTACCATTAACAGGACCGAGCTTATTGTTCCAGGTAGTTTTTTCAGTTGATGTAACATGAACAGTGCTATTGTTAATGTGCGCCTGTTCAGCAGACGTTGCTCTCTGGGTTTCAGTGTCAATTGCAGTCTGCAATTCAGCTTCTCTGTCCATAGCACGACTTGTTTCAAGTGCTATCGCAGTGGCATTTGCCTGTTCAGCCTGGCGCGCAGTAGATGCTTCAGCAGTAATCGCATTCTGGAGAGCAGTATCGCCATTCTGTCTGTCGATTATCTCCTGCGCCAAACCATTGGTATTCGCGGTAATCTGCGCTTGAAGAGCGGCATCGCCATTCTGCCTATCAATTATCTCCTGCGCTATAGCAGCTGCATTAGCCTGTTCAGCTTGACGTGCAGTAGCAATCTCGTTATTCAAATCGACAGAATTGGCTTTGTTCTGGAACAACCATTTAAGGTTATCCCTGTAAATCTGAAGCCATGCAGTCAGAGTTTTAGCTGTCGTAGGCGCCAATGTTCCATTTGCAGCATTGTCAACCAACTGACGATTACCAATAATGCCATCATTTGCCTGGTCAGGGAGCAACGTATTCGTGAGCACGAGCAAGTCAAAAGCATGGGTAGCGCCATCGCGGCATTTAACCTGCGCCATTACCTCGCCATGATAGGTCTGACCATTCTCCCAAACGCCGTACCAGAACAGAATGTCATACAGGTCACCGGTAACGTCGTTTCCATGAGGCTCTTCGTCCCATGTTGACGTACTGGCGTTCCATTTGTAGGTTAAACCAGTTTCTTGGCATCCACAAAGGTCACCGTCAACCTGATTTGTAATCCATGACATTTCAGATTGCAGATTAGTACCATACTTCAACTGGCCTTTATATCGCATTGCCGTACTAGCAGACGCCTGTAATTCAGCAAGGGTTATAAGCCTGTTACCAGGTATGGTTGCATCGGTATAGAACATATCAATCGGCAACGTGACCGCACTCTGCGTAATATCAGCTGCTTTCTGGAGGTCAGTACTATGCGGATTGTTAACATTCTGAACGTGCGCATTTATCTGGTTCTGGAGCGCAGTATCCGCATTCTGTCTGTTGGCAACTTCATTGTTGATTAAGGTAGTGTTGGCCTGTTCAGCAGCTTCAGCTCTATTCTTTTCAGCAATGATAGCAGCCGCGTTGGCTTGTTCAGCCTGTTTTGCTCTGGTTTCCTCTGCAGTGATAGCAGTCTGAAGAGCAGTATCACCAGCGATACGCGCATCGGTCTCAACCTGCAATAACGCATTGATACGTATTTGTTCAGCATTGATTGCGGTGGTAATATCACTCATGTTGGCTTTGTTATCCCAACGAGTTTTATCATCAGACGTAACGTGGACTGTCGTGTCGCCAATATGACTACTAATGTCTGTAGCTGCAGTGGTCCAATTATCGCGGTCTGTATCTGACACGTGGCGGTTGACATCGGCGATATGTGTATTGATTAACGTTGTATTCGCGCTTTCAGCAGCCATAGCGCGTGTACGTTCAGCTGCAATATCAGACGCATTCTGCGAGACATTCTGGTTGGTTATAGCAAACTGGTTCTGGACATAGCTCAAATCAGCTTTACCATTCCAGTTGGTTTTATCACTCGGTAGCACGTGGATGTCTGTATTGCCGGTATGCGAATTCAATGTACCGATTGTACTATTGAGCGTAGTCCAGAGGTTTGTCAAGTCCGCTTCAATATCGGTTATAACCGTGTTATTCGATATATCAATAACAACATTGCCGTCTGTGATGTCTGTTATCGCCTGCTCAAGTTCAGCGATTAACGCGTCTACTGAAGCAGCGGTATACAGGTCAATTGACGGAGGAATAGTATCACCGCTATTCACGTGCATTGGATTGATATACTTTACAGTCTGTGTAACAGCCATTTTATGCCTCCGCCTTGCAAATGCCGTTGTCATGTATCGGCAATCTGAAATAACCTATTTGCGACGCTGTACCAAACTTCGTTCCATATATGGAATATAAAGCCTGGTAAGAGTTAATAGGCACTTCGACAGGCCCGGTCGTGGTACTTCCACATTGCAGGTAACCCTGCGGTGGAGTACCAAGTATTTCAGGCCAATAAATTATCGTACCCAGTGGAACAGATGCAGCTTGCTGTGAGGCAATCAATCTGAAAACACCGAGCGTTTCATCATACATATAAAAGTTACCGGTTTCAGTAACAACAGGAAGACCAGGTATCTTTGGCAGTGCATTACTACCAGAGTTTGTAGCATCAACCTGCGCCTGCAAAGCACGATGCAATGTGAAGATGACTTCATTCCAACCAGAGGCAGGAATTATGTACGTGAGTACAAGAGCCTGCGGAACTGTCGCTATCGGAGATGCAGACCAAGTACCATTTGAACCAAGATACAACTGCGCATCGCCAGGCGCATTAGGCGGTCCATTTACTACAAGGAACGCCGTTCTATCATACGCAACTGCTTGCGCCATTTCAGCAGTAGTGCCAACGAAGCACGCCAATCTAGTATTGAAATCACCAGTTGTTACAGGCGGCGTTTGGTTCGCTAACTGTTGTGCGATATACTTTATCGCACTTGTTCCGATAGTATACATTCGTTACTCCTTATACCCATTCAAAGGCAGTTCCATTCCAATGCAGCGTTGCAGCAGTACCAGCAGGCGGCGTAGGAATATTATTGGCAGTAAGCAAGCCACCAAGTTTAGTATTAGTATCATTGATAAGCGTTGTTATAGTCTGTCCAGTCTGGTCGATGTAATCTTTGACGGTCGGTTTACCACCAGCGGTCTGGTCAAATTCTGCTAATGGCAATGCACTCTTAACAGCAACGATGTCATCACGGATGTCCATGTGTGAAGAGCCTGAACCATTATGCGTATTGATTGCAGCAGGTATCTGCGCATCAATGTAAGCTTTGACAGTATCCGTAGAATTGAAATCACCATACGGAATTACTGCTTTAACGTCATCAACAGCATCCATAACATCACTTATCTGCGTTTGAAGATACGGATGCACAGTGCTATCTGCCAAATTATTATGCGTATTAACAGCATCTGTAGCGAATGTTTGAGCGGCAGTCTGTGCGTCATTTATCCTGTCTGCTACAGTAAGACCTGGCGTAGCCTGAAAATTACCAGCAGGAAGAAGTTCGCCCAAATCGATACGCGCCTGCTGTTCAGCAGCTATAGCAGCTGCTATATTATTTGTTGCGTTATACACAGGTGGATTTGCGCTACCATCTATCTGGTTCTGTATGCCTGTAACTTGTGACTGCAGGTTATCTACTTCATCCTGACGTGCTGCTATTTCAGCATCCAACGCAGGTGAAGTGATTGTAATATCACCAGTACCAATAGGCGCAGTTTGCGCGAAATTAAGATATAATGCAAGTGTAATGTTATTACCATTGCGTATACTTGTAACATCAGACTTGAACATTCTATCAACAGAATACTGCTGCGCATTGAACGGCTGTGTAAGGTCCGTGCCATTCATTGTCAATGTGAATGACGAGCCAGCTGCCGTATCAACAGACGTCCTGAAGTCTTGCAGAATACTCAAATATTTATAGTTGTTAATAGGTACAAAGCGGAACATATTCGCTGAACCTTCAACATCTGATAAGTAGGCTTCACTGTCTGTACCAGCAGTTGACTGATGTACCAAGCGCCAAGTTCGCGCGAACATAGTCTGCACATTAACAGCAGATGATACGGTTTCAGGCATGCTATTCCAGTCGCCATACATTATCTTCTGTATGACATCTCTGAAATGGTCATTAGGCGCTATAACAGGAGCACCCTGACTTATAGTAATATCGCGGAAATCACAACCAGTTACAACCCAGCCATAATAAGCATCAGGCTGATACCAGCCGCCACCATCAAGTAATGCTACGCCAGTCCAAGGCTTATGCTGAATAAATGCAGGATTAGGTATAGTCTTTTCAGCTTGTTCAGGCCGCGCAAACTGTATAGTCGTTGCTTCTTCTGCCCAGTCAGGCTGTACTTCAGCAAGTTCCTGCAGGTAATCATCAATATAGTTCTGTTCAACAAGGTTCCTGAAACCATCAAGCGACGTATCATTGAATGACCAAGCATTTTCATAAGACGGCGTAGTAACATCATAATTCATGGTAACGCTATTTTCATATTGCGCAGTCCAGAACGCGGTGGTATTGACATAATGTACGTCGCCACCGATTACATTCTTGCTCAATTCATAGCCATTCCAAGTATACGTTATAGCATTGACATAACCGTCATATTCGCCAGGCACAAGAATATCTTCTACCTTGCCCCATGTACCGTCACTCTTCAATTCATAGTAGGCAGGCAGCGTATACCCAAAAGGCGGCGTACCACTGAACGGCGCGATAGTTACATAACCAACATCTACAGACGGTGTGGTATTATGGTCGTACTGGATAACGAATATATTGCCAGCAGTATCGCGCAACAATGTACCAAATGCAGTTGTTGAAGAACTGTTTGAAGGCTTCATTTTGTTCTTATCGAAGCCTGAAATTGAAGTCAAAGGAACGTCGGTTGACGTTGTAGGTCCTACGCCATTATAGAAACCATCCGCCAAATCAGGCGATTTGCTACCACCATCTTTGAGCAATGCCTGGTCACCTGTTTTGAAAATAATACCAGTAGGATTAGGCGTTGCTCTGTCAGTCGTATAAATACCAGGTACATTGCTATAACCGGCAGAAGGTGTCGGTTGCCAAGTAACAAGCTTACCAGACGCATCGACAGTAACCAAACAGTTTGTGTTAAGTTCATTAAGGTCTTGAACGATAACAGCAACATCTTTCTGGAAGTACGCGGATTGCGCAAGGTCTTCAAGAAAGCCCATTTGATACAGACCGCCGTTAACATTAACAGTGGGTCGTGCGCCAGTATTGATAGCAAGGTCATGTAATGCTTCAGCATCGCCGATTGTAAGCTTGCCATTTGCTTCATCTGTTATTGCGACGCCATGACCTGCGGCATCTCGGTAATTATCAGAGTAAACAGTACCAATAGACATTTCGCTTACAATCATTGAACCAGGTACATTTTCACCAAGTATAGCAGAAGCAATACGATGTACAGCACCTACAGGAAATATACCTTTTGGATTATCATTCTTATTAAGAGGAATAACATTTTCGCCAGCAACAAGAAAATTCAAACCAGCAATAGCGCCATTAGATGTTACATAAATACCTTGTGCTTCTTGTACTACGACACCGATATAAACATGCGCATTACCAGTTGCATCAGTACCCATGTAAAGACCGAATGTTATAGGTGTAGTACGGTCTACTGTCTTTGAAGCAAGCGCATTTACAACGCCAGTATAATTTGTTTTATCTGCAGCACCATTGCCATTATAGGTAACAGCCGCATCTACAATAGCATCGAACTTCTGCGTATTCAGATATTTTATATAAACTCTGCCAGGCTTATATGGGCCAATAGGCTTATCACCAGCATTGCGATAATCTTCAGAAAGCATTCCAAGTAACACAACAGCGTCGCCATTACGCAATGTATACTGGTCTCCATTAAGACCTTGCTGCCATGATGGAGTTTCAGTGTCAGGGAATATATAGCCAGCAACTTTTGTCATTACGTCAAAGTCAAGATAATGCGAGAGCCACAATTTACCCATTGTAACGTCAAGTGCTTTAAGATTTGCCTGCAAGGTAATCAAGGAACCAGTCCAAGATGTAACGCCACCTTTTACACCAGCGAGATAATTATTGATGTCTGTAATAAGCGCACGAATATCAGCATGCGCTGTTGACGCAGTATTATGATTACTAATTGCAATTGAAATCTGACCAGGAACGCCGTTAATCGCAGTTTGAAGTCCACCTTCAACACCTGTTGCTCTGGTAATTTCATTACTCAAATCAGTGGAGCTAGCCTTATTAGCATCAGATGTCTGAAGCGCTGCAATTTTACCAGCAATGGTTCCATCATTCCAAGTACCAATAAAACCATTTATACGGTTCAGCGCCGCCTGAATTGAGCGATGCAATGTAGTAGGTATATTCGGACCATCGTCGCTTTCATGCGATTGCAATTCACTGGCAATGCCATTTATAGCAGCCTGCAGGTTATTGACCTGCGTAATCAACTGCTCAAGGGTCTGTATCTGCGGAAGTGAAGGACCATGCCCACAATCAGGACCATTCCAATTACTGAACGCGCTCATTATTGTCTCCTTGCATTAAAGTATGCCATCTCTTTGGCCCAATACTCTAATCTGCCTTGAATAAAGTTCGCTAAGCCAACGCAAAGCGGACAATTTTCTTTCTCTAATGCCTTGAATACGGTAAGATATTTTGAACAAAGAGTTTCGAGCAACTCTTTACTTTCAAGCACGGCTGTTTCTTTGTTAATCTTTGGCCCCTTATTGCAAGGGGTATACATTAACCTATCTGCTGCTTCACTCTGATTTTGAACAACATGGTTCTCATCAAAAGCAGTACACCATTCACCAAACTCATCGGCATCATCGGCAGCTTGCTCATAGTATGTTTTGAGCACGTCTTTGTGCATCTCGTCGAATTCAGCACCTGCAAAGTTAAAATGCAGATGGTGAAAATCGGCGCTAATACACGTTGCTAAATCAGCTAATTCCTGAATTGCAGGACTAAACTTCTCCACTTAACATCGCCTCTGCGTCAGGTGGTACTTTAATACCATCACTGATTTTTCTACCCATGAATGCTTCAGCAATGTCTTGGTCAACAATGCCCATAAGCACCAGGTCTGTCATAATGGCCTCATAAGTGAGGTCATTCCGTTGATAACCTAATTGCAGGTTATTCATGCGCGGTTTTCGTAAAAACTGCTTCTTCTCTTCCATAATAGGCTCTCCTATCTATTAGTCCAAAGCTTGTGTTTTGTTTTGAACAAGAACACATCGCCCATTCCCTTTTTAACTGCATCCGCCCATTCGCCATACACAGGGTCTGTCAAGTTTGGATGCTTCTTTTCAAGTGCTTCACGTATTGCTTCTAACTGGTCTCTTTGTGCCTGCGTGTACTTGCCACTATTCATCTGTGCAAGAATACTATCTTGACCAGGTTTAGTTACATTGTCATCTTTCGGGTGTTCTGGCGCAGCAGCTTCCCGCATTGCGTCGGTATACTGTGTGCCACCCGGGTCTGCGTCAGGAGGTCTCGGAGGTTGCGACATTGCGCTGGTATAATCTTCCCAGCTTGTCTGCGCTGAACCACCAACTGCCTGATACCTAACGCCGCGTCTTGTACCTCTAATGCGCACCAAGTCCCAGAACTTAATGCCAATCAGACTTCTCATGTGCCCATCGACGCCAAGACCACGCTTACCATTGGCAAACTCCATAGTAAGCATAATCTCTTTGGGCACGCGCAAGAATGTAACGGTATCGCTTCTTGCAGTTCTACCGTCACTATTCTTGCCCCCGAAGGTAACTTCCATAACCTGCCTAGACGGGTTGTAACGTACCTTCGTTATATGGCTAGGGCCTTCTACGTTAAACTCATAGAAACGGCCTGTACCTTCTGCCTTATCAAATGCTTCTTCAATGTAGTTAGCAACCTCCTCCGTAATTTCGTCGTTAGACATTGTACGAAGGCCGATTGCTTCATCTACATCGCCGCCGGGAACCCATGATTTCCGGCCGTTATATAATCTAAACTGATACAAACCATTCTTTTTTACATTCTGGTCGTACGCATCTTTATTAAATGCTGACCAACCGCCGGTTACGTAATCGACGGTTGCAGCTTTTTTACCTCTACCTGTTTTCTTTGTTCCAACACCACCACGCCACTCAAAGCCGGCGGCGGCATCATGCTTCTTCGCCTGCCGCTTCCACGGGGGCAAGCCCGCATACGCCGTCGTCGGCATTTGGTTATACCGTAGCGAGGTCGGTTATCGGGTCCCGGAGCTTTACGATGGTATAGGTATACGGATACTCGGTAAAGAGCGCGCCGCTTTCCTGATACGCAACGTTGACGCTATTCTTGGGATGCCTGATGCGGTTGCCATGCGTAAACGTGGCAAGAGCACCATCCGCCATATTCGGCGGCCCGACGATGATGCGCTGACTGAAGTCAATCTTCGCAATGAGCTCGTCAGGCAACGCGATGTCGTCAATGCTCGGAGGCGGCGATTTACCCCAGGTCTCCTGAATGAACTGCTCAATCTGCATTTCTGCATTGTCCCAGCAGTTATAGGAGATGTCGTCTTTAGGCCCGATAACAATAACGTCGGTCGGCATATTCTGGTCTTCCACAACTTCCTTGATAACGGAGTTACCAATCTGGTAGTCGTGGGACTTAATGCCGCGCTGGTACACGATGGGACCAGCCACAAAGTTATCGCGCAATACGCGCACGTTACCGGCTTCCTCGTAGGCCATCTGCTGACGAGTATACTCGTTCATCCAGATACCTATATCTGCGTACGGCACCGATGCTTTGGTCTGCAAGGCACCACGCATAATCGCGTCTATAATATGCTCATTCTGCTGCTGAACAACCCATGAACCGGCCTGCTCCTGTGAGAAGAGCAACCGATTGGGCTGGTCACGGAACGGCATATCGAGGCCGAGGCGGGTCTGCGGATTGGCAGGGTCGGTATACCATGGGAACAGGTCAGCGAGGCCTTCCATAGAACCAACGATTGCATCCGTACCCGCAGTGTACGCACCAGTTCCAGTGAACTGGTCATATACGCCCTGGAAGGGACCAGAAGCTACGGTGATAGCACCGTACGCCCAACTCTGCAGAATGGTCGGCGGCTGGCCAACAATTTCACGGTTCTGGGCAACTTCAAGGAAATCGCCATCTTCCCATGCAGACGTTGCAGTACCACAAGGAAGCAGCGAGAGCCAGCCAGCCTGATTGTCAAGCACGAGATACATCTCGGCTACATCGGCTGTGCCCCAAGGCGCTTTAGGCGTGCCCTGCGTTTTGATGAGCAACTTACCACGACGGAAGTTGCTGCTGAAAACGTTAATGGGCGTTTTAATAGTGAACGGTGTTCCAACGGTCGGCGCCGCAGCGACGTTGTCTACAGGGTTGTAGGCGCTGTCTATATTCGGCGCGAGAATGGAAGCACGTATCTGGTGCACAACACCAAACTGGCCATGAATGGCGAAGTTCTTGAAGAGCGACGCAACGTTCACACGAAGGCTGTGCAGACGAACCGCATAGTCCCGTTCAAATGATGCTTGCTTCTTTTCAGTTTCAAGGTTAAGCATCATGTCAACGTCCATACCGTCCATTACAGAGCCGTACGAGGCGCGATAGATGCCATAAGCCAAGGAACCGGGTTTCACAAGCCCGACGTTCTCTTTGAATACCTGGCTGTTGAGAGAGCCACCAGAGTTGGTGACAGCCAACAGCATCCTGTACTCAAACTTGTCGTTGAACTCCCACTCACGCTTTTTGCTACGAATGAGTTTTACAACGTCTGACTGGCAGGGGAACAGACCATTCGAGAGGTAATCAAGAATGAAAATCTGCTTGTTCAAGCCGGTCAACTGGTCTTGGGTTAAAGGCATATCCTTTTCTCCTTCAGTTAATCTAACTGGCTATCCACCAGTCTGTTTCTATCGTTAGCGCTTAAAAGCGCAAACTTCCCAATAACTTTGCCAAATTGTTGCTACTGTTGCTTGGCTGTTTAATTCTACTATCGGAAGCAACCATACGGTCGAGGGCATTGGTCGGCGCGTTTTCTTCACCAGCAGCCGGTCTAACACCGAACATATCTTGGAGCATATCCCAGGCGCCATCTTTGTCACCTGCTTCGACAAGTTTTGAGAGTTCCATAATGTCAAAGTCTTGCTCATCGTTCGGTTCATCAGTCGTAGGCTCTTCTACAATAGTTTCTTCTTCAATAGCAGGCTCTTCGCCAGCTAATGCTTCAATGGCGCTGCCACCTTCAGGTTCGCCTTCTTCATTTTCATCTTCAGGCAATGCGCCATTAGGACTATCAATGCCTTCACTATTTATAACTTTTTGAAGTTCTTTAATAGCATCTTCTGGCCATTCTTCAACAGGAAGTTCAGCCAAGTCAGGATTTTCTTCAAGGAACGCGTCAATGATGCTGTCCGCGTCGATTTCGTTAACCTCTCCAGCTCCTTCAGATGCGTCTTCGCTTCCGCGTACTTCGTCCCCGTCAGCATAACTATCTCCACTGCTGAATGTCTCCATTACGCCTTTTTCTGTATTTTCATCAGGTTCAGTTTCTGTAGAACTAGAACCTTCAGGTAATGAACCGCCATGATGCTTGAGCGTATCAGACGTATGCTTACTTTTAGGTTCTTTCTTTTCTTCATTACCTTTTGTAAGCTCTTTATCACCAGGTTGCGCTGTCTTATCTTTTTTCGGCGCTTTCGCACCTTCTACCTTGCCACCGTCAGCTTTTCCACAGGTGCACTTTTCTTTGCCGCAGTCAGGACATTTTTCTTTTTCATCACCTTTAACTTCACCACCTTTAGCAAAGCTAATTTCGTTATGATGAATACCGCTCAACAAATCTTTAAGTGCCATTACATTAGCCCCTTAAGTACCGACAGTGTTTCAGACCGTGGCTTCCAGGCTTTAATGCGCTGGTCAGATGGTACAGTTTGCTTACGTGATTGCGCAAACCTTTGGAACTGACTACGGATATTCTTGAGCCGTACATCAGACGGTATATAACCGCCAGTTGCCATTCCCGGAGGAGGCGGCTCTTCAGGAGGCGGTGCGCCACCACCCATATCAGGAGGTGCACCGGCGCCCATGTCACCACCTGCGCCCATATCAGGAGGCGCACCGGCGCCCATATCGCCACCACCCATATCTCCACCAGGTGCGGCACCCATATCGCCACCACCCATATCTCCACCAGGTGCGGCACCCATACCGCCACCTGCGCCCATATCAGGAGGCGGTGCGCCAGCACCCATATCACCACCAGGTGCAGCGCCCATATCAGTAGCCATATCAGGAGAAGGCGTTTCACCCATTCCACCAGCACCGGAGGATGCAGCGTCAACACTTTCTTGTATACTGTTTACTTTATCCATAAGGTCAGATACTTGAGCTTCCTGACCTTTGATGCTATCAAGAACAGCAGTTGCTTCTTCCCGCAGTTTGTCAAGCACTGCCTGCACAGCTTCAGAAGCTGCTTCAGACGCTTCATCAACGCCACGACGGTCCATCTCTGCCAATATAAGATTGGCTATGTCCGCGTTGTTATTGAACTTGGTGCCGTACTTATCAATAAACCCGCCAAAACGCTGCTGCTGTTTATTGGCCATGCTCTCTTGTTTGAGCATATCAAGTTCGGCTGCTAACTGTTCTAAATCCATAATTTTCCCCTTCGGTTAGGGTCTCCACACATGATACTTACATTATATCATAGAATAAAGACCAGATGAATATACTAAAACAGGACCTGTTTTAGCGCACTTTGTATAGACTTCAAGCGTTCATCACTTGCAGTTCTAGTCGGTCTACTATTAACAAAATCATTCGCTAAATCCATTGTCCTTTGTTGCGCTAACGCATAAGATGGTGCCATACCTTTATTGATTACAGCCATAATAGAACCTGGACGTAATCCAACGCTACGTAATGCTTTGAAGTTATGCTTACGATTACCAGGTTCAAGCGCGCCAGCCATCTGGTCAACAGCATCAGCCTGCTGCAATGACATAGGCTTATTTACTTCTTTTTCAGGCTTAAATTCAGCAAGAAGCATCTCACTGTCCATGTCCTGCAATTTAGGTATTTTATATTGTTTAGCATGACCTTCAATAAGTTTCTTTCGTTCTCTATCAGCTTGCAATGACCTAATAGCAAAGAATAATTCATCACGACGCGTTCGTTTATCAGGCAAGTTCCAATTAACACCTAATCCTGATACGCCACGGTCAAAAGGATTATTTTTATCTAACGCAACCTGCTTATCTAATTTACTCTTTAATAATGCAGTAGCATCATTATTAGCAACGCCATCTTCAAATACAAAATCACCTTCTGGCAATTGAAGCGCGGTAGGTTTATCATCATGCTCTTCTTCATCAGCGCTACTAAATGTTTTACCAGTATGTCCATAGTCTGGTGGTAAACGTTCACCAAGTTTATGTATATCAGCTTCAGTTTTTGGCGTAGCATACAAAGGATATAAGTCTTTGTCCATATCTGGCTTATGGCCAAAGAACAAAGGAATAGGCTTACGATATACCTTTAACGCGCGTTTCTGTTTCATCCAAATGCCCTCGCACCTGCAACAGCAGCTTTAATATGCTTTAATCGGTCATTCGCATTATGGCCTTTTTTGAGCGCGTTTCCTTGTTTACCTGTATTATGGTTCGCCATACGCTTGATAACATTGGCCACAATGACTTCTGCTTCGCGTTCATAACCATCTGCCTCTGCTTCGGATATAAGGAGATTACGCATGTCAGGTGAGCCTTGCAATTCTTCAGCACGTTTAACAAGTTTATTCTCCTCTGCTTCAGTATTACCAACTGCGCCACCTTTGAAATATGCCTTAATATTTTTAAGACGTCTATCTGAAGCGCCTACTAGTAATGGCAAAACTGCTAATGGACTAAAACCACCACCACCTACGCCACCGCCACCACTTGTTGACAATGTGCCATCATCTTCTTGCATTTTAGCATCAGCAGGTGCTGAATTTCCTTGCACAGTAGTATCTTGCGTATTCGTATTGGCCTGCGCGGCATCATCTGTAGTAGGCTTGCTGACAACTTTTTTCTTTGTCATGTCGCCAATTCCACCTGTAACTTCGCCACCTTCATCAAAGCCAAGAAACTTCATTAGCTTATCTTCCACATAGCCACCATCCGCATAACCATATTCTTCAGGTTCATCGTCTTCCCATGCTTCAATAGTGTTATCGTCCATATAACTATTTTTAGGCATTGGAAGACCAATTAGATTTTCGCATATATTAGAAAGCGTCAATGAAACGC
>LSPZ01000080.1_pt1 | contig 18042 bp, 32 predicted proteins | sample 651281 | NCBI WGS metagenome assembly LSPZ01 (sample SAMN04438313, study PRJNA306036) | termite gut metagenome | isolation source: viral DNA filtered from gut of termites from termite colony 2 | host: Coptotermes formosanus | place: USA: New Orleans, Hayne Blvd. | collected 2013-06-18
GTATAGATGGGATGTTTCAAAGTTTTGGAGATAACAAAGCAGCATTACCATCCCCTGCTAAAGCATTAGTTTCCAATTTGGCAACATCAATATCACCTGACTTGAAACCACTTCTATCATTTTCTACAACAAGAATTTTTAATTTGATACCAAATTTCTTGTACAATTCACAATTTTCATTAGGTTCTAATCCATTATTTAATTGAATAAGACCCGCATGACCACTATAAGTATCAATACCCAAAGTCATATAATCTTTTGACTTTCCACTGAAAATTCCACTTAAAGGATTTTTTGATTCCTTTTCGCCTTCGTTACCCTCAGATGTCAATGACACCTTTCCACCACCAAGTTGAACTAAACCGAATGCTACGGCTGCTACAACTAATGCAATTCCAAAAATTTTAACCCACGGTTTTACCATTTTTTTTCGTTTTTTAAGTTTATAAACATTTTTATTATTATTTTCTCTACAAAGATAAGACAATTAAAATAATTTACCAAACAATTATAGTTAAAAAATACTTTGTTGCAACGGATCCATATTGATTATCAGACAATTACAAAATAGCTTGCAAAATAGTATTTTTTGTTAACAACTTTATTATTAAGCGATTATCAAAAAAGCATTTTTTTAATCATAAAAAATAAAAGTTTGTAACTATATCAATATCAACATGTTTTTCGTTGCAACAAAGTCGTTAAAAAATATTAATTGCCTTCAAAAAATCTACTTTTTAATTGCTTTGGCTGTGATGCCTCAGAATAATTAGCCATTAAAACTTCTATCTCTTTGTCATTTTTTGCTGTTGCCAAATTGGAAACTAATGCTTTAGCAGGGGATGGTAATGCTGCTTTGTTATCTCCAAAACTTTGAAACATCCCATCTATACCATATTCGTCATATTTAGCAATAATTTCATTCGCTTGTTTTGAAGATAACATTTTATTCATATCATATGTATCCATCAAACCACCTGCCGAATCAATAATAAATTCCATTTCACCAAGTTTATCACTAATATCTCTTGCCATGTAGTCCATAGCATCAGTGAACAATGCAACTTCATCAGGGTCTCCTTTGATTATAGACATAATACCTTTGAAAGCATTATGCTGTTTCTTTATTTGTTCAAATTGTTCAGTACGGATTTCTACTTGAAATTCAGTATCTTGAACTGTCAAATCAGCCATTTCATACATTTTCTTCAAAATCTCATACCATTTTTCTGATTGTTCCTTGTTTGCTTTATAAGTTAAAAGGAGGTCATTCAAACTTGTTATTCTATTACCAACAACTTGTGCAGCTTTTTCATTCTCTTTCCCTTGTTCTTTATAAATTTTGTATTGATTTATGGCAGTATTATATTCTTTTGTCCTTTCATCAATTTTTCTACATATTTCCTTAATCGAACCATTTAATTTACCAAGAAGTGTTTGTATGTCATTCATTTTCTTCTTTAACATAATAACCCTTCTTTTCACAATGGCAATCGGATCAATTTCAATTATTAAACCTGTAATTTTTCGCATGATGATAAAGTAACCAAGAGAAACATTTCTCCTAAATTCTTTATTACTTATCAAAAATAACACACCAGCAATTACAGCACACAAGATTCCCAAAGTTATAATATTGGTAGCTAATGCAATTAAGAAAGGAAGTATCTTATACAATACAATCAAACCTGCTGCTCCAAGTAATCCTGCAATTACCATACCCAATTTTCCACCTGGTTTTTCCCAGTTACTTAGTTCTTTCCTTGAGGAAGAACCTGTCGAATTATTAAACGGAATTAAATCATTCATTTTATTTTTCTTTATTATAAATTTTTAATTAATTTACACTACTTAAAGCATTAAGAATTTTTGTTTTATCTTCATTCAATAAATTCTTCATGTAATTAATAGTAGTTACCAAATCTTTTTCTTTCTTTGATAATTTTGCTTTTTCACCTTCTACACTACTTTCAATGTTTTCAGCTTCCCTTTCTTTGTTTGAGATTTCTCTCAAAATATCATCTTTCTTTTTATTCAAGTCAGAAACTTCACTTCTTATTCCCTTTGCTTTGGAAAGAGGAGTGTCAATCTTCTCTTTCTTTTCATCTGAAATAATACTGCTTTCAGTATCCTTTTGTTTCATAAGAACCTTAATATAATGTTCAATAGAATCATTGATAACATTCTTTGAAAATGATGGAGAAGTCATTTGCAGGTTAACAAATGCTGCTTTGATTAATTCTTCCTCTTTTGCAGAGGAAAGAATGCCTTTCAATTTATCAACATTCTGTTTCAAATCCAAATAGTTGGCAGTTGGTAATGCGTTCTCATCAATAATTTCACACAATACATTGAAAATATCCTGATTAACCTCCCCATCTACACTTACAGATGAAGTAGAAACTTCAACTTCCTGTTCTGTTGTAACTGTAACTCCCTTTTTAGGAGTGAATGCTGCTTTACTTGCTGGAATATTAAGAGGTGTTTCTTCCTCTTTTTTGGTTGTAGGCTCTTGTACAAAAATAGCCCTTCCTATAAACGAATCTTTAAATGCCATATTCTTTATTACTTAAACAGGTTAATATCATCATCAATTCCACTATCCATAACTGCTTTTGCTTTTGTGCTTGAAATAACAGTATATTCAATGGCTGTTTTATTTTTTACAAACCATGAAGAAGGTTCTTGAATAAGTAAATCATTATATTCCCGAAGAATATCCAACATTACATTCTGTTCAGTGGCAAAATAATTTCGTTCAACTTCAATACTTCTCATTAAATCTTTATACAAAGACACATCAAAATTAGGGTTGGATTCTTGTATCCATTTCATTAATGAACCATCTCCCTGTGAATATCTACCCTCAATCAATGCAGGATAAATTTCCTTAAAAGCATCTTTGTATTGGTCAGCAACTTGTGCTTTTTGCTGTAAAACTTTCCACATTTTGTCATAAACATTCTCAATCTTTCCTCTCTGAGCTTCTGCCCTGTTTCTCAAACCTTTTTCGGTATTGTTGTATGAAATTCCCATAAGAAACCATACTAACCAAACTACAATTGCTAATCCTACTACTGCACCTATGGCAGTCAAAACACCTTTATTCTTTAATTATTTCTTTTTTGTTTTTTCTGTATTGTACAAATTTTAATACACCCACAATTACCATACAAAACATTATTCATAAATTATCATTTAAATTATATTCAACAAATTGTACATTTTCTTTTATTTCAATTGGTATTTCGCCATCCGAACCAATGATATAAAGAACATTATCTATGATATCATCCACCCATACTATTTTACCATTGTTTAATAATACCCAACCATAAAACAATTCGTTGATGGAAGATATTTTTATTCTTGAAGAACAGGTTTTGTAAATTTCAGGAGATTCTGTTTCCATTTCTTTCAAAATCTCCTGAAAATTATTACCATTCGCAAATTTCAAAGAATTTGAAGATTTAGGATAGAATTGTCTAAATAAATCACACCTATTTTTTATCTTAAATTCTTTTTTATTCATCTTTTTCTGCGTTTCTCTTTTTCATTTGTTCTTCTTGTGCTTTCTGCAATCGTGTCATAAAATCAGATTTCCTATTTTTATTCAACTTCTTTTCCATTTTTTTTTAATTGTTAATTAATTATGACACAAAGATAAGAATTTTATTTTTAATATCCAAGAATCTAATGTTAAATTACATAAATCATTATATATTTTTTCTTTAATCTCCTTTTCCTTTTTCATATCCTCAACTATTTTCCTTTGAGTTTCACCAAAGTAGTCTAAGGATGCTCCTGAATCTTTAGTTCAGGGGAGGAATTAGACCTCTTAACAACACAAAGATACAACTTTGTTTCCGTAAAAACAAATATTTTTCCGAAAATTCCTGCATTATTGAAAACAATATACTATTTATTATTAAATAAACTGAACATCGGTGAAAACTTATAACGTTAAAATAAACACGACAGATTCCCCATTCCTCATCCAAACATTAAAGGATGTGAGGAACTGTTACAACTTTATAAGTGAACTGGTATTCAATTATGATAAAGGGTGGAACACCCTTAATCTTAAATCAATGCACCACCTTGTTTATGATAAGGCAAGAACACAATTCCCAAACCTGCCATCACAAACCATTATCAAATGCTACAAAAACGTTTTGAGCAATTACAGAACAATAAAAGCAAACAAACAAAAAATAACCGAACCAATCACATCCAAAAACCTGTCATTGAGATTGGACAAACGACTGTACAACAGGTTAACCAAAACTTCAATAGACCTTTTTTCTTCCACAAAGTATAAATTGTGCAAAGCACAATTCATTCTTTACCCAAAAGTAAAGGAATTATTAAACAAATATGATGTATGTGATCCATTGTTGTTTGTCAGAAATGATGAATTATATATATCATTGACATTCAATGTACCATCCCCATTAGCATCCAATGATGATGTATTGGGAATTGACAGGGGAATAAGAAGATTGATTACCACATCTGATGGTTTGGTTATTAAGGGTTCTGAATATCAAAAACATAAAAGAAAGATTAGGTTTTTGAAGAAGAAATTGCAATCAAAAGGTACTAAGTCAAGTAAAAGGAAGTTAAAGAAAATAAAGAGGAGAGAAAGGAATTTCAGCAACAATTACTGTCATTTGGTTGTCAATGAGATATTGAAGACTGATAAGGATGTAATTGTGTTGGAGAATCTGAAAGGTATTAAGAGTAAAACGAGCAAACACAAGGATAGTAATAAAAAACGTACCACACATAACAGGGTATTCAGTCAAATACCGATGTTTAAGTTAGAAGAAATATTGACCTACAAGGCAGCCCATCTTGGGAAGATGGTGCAAACAGTTTCGCCATATAAAACCTCACAAAATGATTGTAGAGGATTGAAGGATGGTATCAGGTTGGGTACAAGGTATTGTACCATTGACGGTTTTCAATTGGATGCTGATATAAATGCAGCAGTTAATATCGGAAACAGATATGTCAAACATCTCAAAATAACATATCCCCACAGGGGGGATATTGTTTATTTGAGCAGGCTTATTGTCAACAAGCCAAACGCGGTGGGAAGCAATTCTTAACTGCAAGCCACGAAGTCTTTAGATTCGTGGTAGTTGACTCCATTCAATTCTTAACAGATAGTCATTAGCATAATTGAAAAGAAAATCATATACACTTACAAGGTCTTTTCTTTTGATTAATAATTCTTCATCATCACCTTGTTTCTTATAATCAAAAAGCATGTTATACAAGTCTTTTGCTTTATCTTTTACATAATATTCGGTTCTTGTTTCAATAGACCTCATATCTTTTAAAAGTTCATGCTTTACATTCATTACATTCTTTTCCATTTTTTATTCATTTGAAGTTTCAAAATATTTTTCAAAATCATCTTTGGTAATGATTTCAGCAATAACATCCATATCACCACACATAATCATTTGAATAATAATAACTGATTTCTTTACACCATTAATTAACATAGTGGGATTATCACATAAAACACACCCAGCAAAATCGCTTCTTAAAGCAAATCTCTTAAAGAAACTTTCTTTGTATGCTTTGTATATCCCACCACTACAAGCATTTATTTTTATGTTTGTATTATTGCTTATCTGATTGTTATTGTTAAACATATCTTTATAATTTAAATGTTCCTTTCAAATGCTTAAATGCTTCTTCCTTTGTCAAATCAGGATTATTATAAACCATTTTTCTCACATGATTCAACATATCTTTAATCTCTTTACCTGGTCCAATGTTAAAATGTTCCATTACATCATTTCCATTAACAGGTAATTCAATTTTATAAACAAGATTCAATCCCAAACCACTTATTTTTGTTATCAAATGAAGCATTTGATGAGGTAAACAATATTCAGGTGCATGGCTGCAATTATCAGCTTCAATCAATTGAAATACTTCATTTCTTCTTTCTCCCAAATCATCTACCAACTTCCTGATACTTTTGTTTTTTACATTTTCACAATTAGCTCCAAATGATTTTGTTCTCATGTGATTTTCAATCAGAAAACAAACATCATTTATACACTCATTTGAGTATTTAAGTCGTTTCAAAATAACTGCTGCCATTTTAGCTGATTCAAATTCATGCTTATAGAAATGTACATTACCATTTTCATCAGTAGTTTTGCATTTTGGCTTTGCAATATCATGTAACAATGCTGCCAATCTTACTGTCAAGTTTGCAGGGGTTTTATCCAACACATTCATTATATGCCAAAATACATCTTTGTCATGATATTTGTTTTGTTCTACTCTTAAACAATCTTCCAATTCAGGAATAATATGTTCCAATAAAAAGTTATTATGTAACTTAACAATAGCTTGACTTGGAGTAGGCAACACCAACATTTTATTCAACTCATCCTGTATTCTTTCCATTGAAATAGAAGGTAAGCGATAAGCATTTTTCTTAATTCCATGTAAGGTAGGATATAGAATGTTAAAACCATATTTATGTGAAAACCTAATACACCTCAACATTCTCAGTGGGTCATCGAAGAAAGTAATATCAGCATCCAATGGAGTTCGGATAAAACCATTTTCAAGGTCATACTTCCCAGTGGTAAAATCCATTACCTCACCAGTAGAAACACTTTTGAATAATGTATTGATAGTAAAATCTCTCCGCAAAGCATCTTCTTTAAGTGTGCCTTGTGAGGTATCAGGTTTACGAGAGTCTTCTGTGTAAACCTCTTTTCTTGGCATTACACATTCAATATCTTCTCCTTGAAATACAAACTTGGCAGTTCCAAATCTTGGGTATATCACAGGGTTACTTCCTGCTTTATATATTCCTTTCTCCTTACAGAACCATTCTGCAAATTCAATTCCGCCATTTGGATAATCAATTAATAAATCAATATCCTTTGATGGTTTCCCCAAAATTTCGTCCCGAACAAAACCACCAGCAAGATACACTTTATTTTCATACATTGTACCTTTGATAGTTTCTTTTATATTTTCAATTATATTCACCATTATACATTTCTTCAAAATTTTTTTCAATTAGAGTTCCCTCAAATGTTTTCCCATTAACTGCTTTGTAAAAAGTGGGATATAAATCTAAAATATTCTTTATATGATATAATGATAGTTTAATACATCCCGAAGGAGTATCCGACCAAATAAAAGGATAATTTTCATTAATTAAGAACTTACCTGTCCACCTATTTTGTACATTATACTTTTTAATATATATTTTTTCCATTTTTTTACTCATTTGAGTATCATATTTAGTTTTTTCTACAAATACTATCTACCAATCCTTCAATTCCTTGTTTTACCCATGCTAATTTTCCTACTTGAATTAAATCTTTCAAAAATTGTTCAGCATTATCTCTATATCCCTGTTTTATATCACTTCTGGAACTGATAAGCCTACATGTTTGTTCATATTCTCCATTCTTGATATATGATTTCAAGGCATTGTTTGACCTTTTTATCATAATCCTTTTTTGGATTTTTGCTAATTCATTCATCTCCTTTATCTTTTCCACCTGTTTTGTGTTCAGCATAATAGGCAGCAAATTCTGCTTCTATCCACCTTGCCATTTCAATAAATTTACCATAGTTTACACTAAAAGAAACATCATATTTATCTTTGTAAATAGTTCCTTTAGTATCCATATCAGCAATTCCTATACTATTTAGTGAAGATTGTTCCCACTTAACAGCACAAATACTATCACTGTTTCTATGTTCAAAGAAAGCAATATTAAGTTGATTTCCTTTAATAGCCAATGAGCAAACATAACCTTGCTCTCTACAATTTTCCCAACGAGCTACTTCAATAGTAGCATCATATCGGTTTCTTTTACTATTATAAGCTGCTTCTATTTCGCCACCATTAAAGCCTTGCAAACAAGCTAAAACTGCCCTTGCTTGGAAATGTGCGCCATCCTGCATGTAACCACTTAATTTTATCATATTGTTTAATTTTTAATTGTAATACAAAAGTAAGAATTTATTTTGAATTATCTACTATTTTTGATGTTAATAAAACTTAATAACAAGAAAATTTGTGTAGATTATTTTCAATAGTTTCATCATTAATCCATATTGGTTCATCATTCCAATTTCTTGGTTCAACTTCAAACCATTTTTTGAAATATTTTTTATGGTATTTGTTTTCCTCTTTTTCACTAACTGCCATTAATCTTGGTTCCCAACTCCAAAATTTACGTTTTAACAAAGGAAAAACAGTTGTACCACTATTGGAACATGTCCATCTTTCTTCCCCTCTTTTGGGTTTTTCTCGAAAGCCAACTATTAAGTTATTTTTATCAACTGCAATCCACATTACAAATCAACATTTTCTTTTTCAACATTTCCATCTTTTACACTAATACGCTGAATAGTATCTCCACCTTCCCATACTGCTACTGCTTCAAGTTCCCCTGTGGACTGTTTAAGAGCATCTTCCAAAACATAATACATAAAACTTCCAGAACCTTCACCTGCCATATCCATTTTAGATACATGTAAGTTTCCATCTTTCACTATTCCTTTAATGGTTTGTTCACACCCACACTCCAATTTTACTTCCATTGTTTCAGCATTAACTACTTGGATAGTTGGAACCCAATCATTTCTTTTTGATGTTTTTAAGGCTGACATTGGAATAACTAAATCTTCCATTTTTTTAAGTCGCCATGATGTAATGTTATAACTCATACACTTTTACTTTTTAATATAGTTTATACCACAAAGATAAGGAATTAATCTCAATCTACCAAAGGAATAATGTTAAATAATCTTAAATTGAAATATTTATATCTAAATTCTATATAGAAAATGAAGAAAGTTATTATCACTGAACAACAATATAAAAATATCATTCTACAAATAAATGAAAATGAATATGATGAAGGATTTGGTTTTGGGAAAAATGATAGTGGTGGAGTTACAATGAAGTATTTACCAAATAAAAATTCAAAGGCTGATACTCATGTTTATGATGATAATAAAAATTTCAAATATAATGTTACCATTCTTCCAAAAAGTGGAGTTACTTCCATAAATTTATATGATATAACTGCTGGTTCACAAGTTACTCGACCATTAAAACATAATCAAACAGATAGTAAAAACCCTCAACCTGTGGAATTTGATAAATCAATGGATGAATTTTTTAACAAAACTATTTTATATATTTACTCTATAATCAAAAACAAATCAATAGATTATATGGTAAGTCCTCAATCTTCCTCAACTTTCAATAAAGATATTTTAACAAGAGTAAAACAAAAATTTTGTAACACTGTGGGTATTCAAGTTGTTCCTGAATTATTACAAAAAGATGTTAAACAAATTTATGTTAATGTAGATATTGCAAGAGAGGTTGGATTAAATGATGCTGAAATTCATAAACTTCAAACCAGAGTGGAAAAATGGAAAAAAGATGAAAATATAAGGCAAGTTAGAAAAGAAATAGAACAACTTCAACAAGAGGTAAGTCAAATGATAACAGGAAAGAGAGGTAGACCATCAAGTGAAATAACTAACAGAGTTAACTTAATTCAAAATAAACAAAATGAAATTCCATTATTGAGAAAGGGACAAAAAGGGGTAGATCCAACTGTAAAAAATGGAAAAATAAAAGATTGGCAAATAAAGAGTTTGGATGATAAAACAAGGAAAGCAATCGAAAACATATTTTCAATTGCCCCTGCTTATCAAAATAAAATTTATAAATTCAAAGGGAAAAATATTTTACTTTGGGATGACAACATTTCTTCAGGTGCTACTTTGGATGATATTTGTTTAACACTTCAAAGAATAGGAGTAAATGAAATTACTGCTATGACTTTGGGAGTTATCAATCCAACCAAATATGGAAAAGATAGGTGGGGCGGATAATTATTTTCTTGGTAAATTTCCTAATATTTCTTTAATAATTTCTTTAACAGATAATGTGGGATTTTCATCCATTATTTTTGTTAAAGTTTTATAAAAAAATGATTTTTTGTAACCTAATGTTATAAGAGCTGCTACAACATCATTTTTTATGTTATTGTTTTCCTTAATAATTATTTTTTCAACTTCTTTTTCCTTATGTTGTTTTAATAAAATCTTCCTTATCTTCTTTTTCTCAAGCAATATTTCATATAATAACTTTCTTAAATTTTCATCTTCTTTATTTACCCTTACTTCTTCTTTATTTATCTCAACTGAATTTCTTGTTAAACTTAAAAAAAGAATAACACCACCAATAACAATAGTAATAATTGATAATACTATTTCCATATATTTATATTTAATTATAGTTCATCAACATAATTATCTACTGCTGTTTGTATTCCTCTATAAATTTCTTGTAAACTATATTTGAAATTCAAATCTTTTTCACCTTCCCATTCATACATCCAATAAGATACAGTATCAAGTTCTTCTTTACCCAAATCATCATTATAATCATTTAAGTAATCATACAAATCACTTAATATATCATAAATCTTTTTCTTTTCAGTCCAATATTGTTTATCATTTTTCAAAAAACAATTTCCTTTCTGACTTTCATTGTTAAGAATGTCATTAATCCATTCATTCAATTCTTTGGAAGATGGAAAAGCATTACTAATTCCTGTTTTTTCCTCATAAGTGATTAAATTATTATCATTAATAATACTTCTTACTTCATTCAAAACATTCTCAACTTTTTCTCTTATTTCTTGATATGTCATTTCTGTAAATTTTTACTTGTTATTATTATATTACAAAGGTATAGAAAAATATCCATACCTTCAAATTATTAGTATTAAATAAAGTTAATTTATTCCCAAAATCTTTTTAAACTTTTATCAGTAATCCCCTTGTTTGCGAGGTAAAACATTCTTGTAATCAGGTTTAGGTAACTTTCCGCCTATGTGTTTTATTTCAACCATAGCTAAATTGCTTAAAATATACCATACCAATGCTTCATCAGGATCATATTCATTTGTACAATCTTTTGCTATATTCCATGGACTTCCCTTGAAATAATAACCATATTTATGACAATTATACTTACTGATTCCTGCTCTTACATTCAACAAATCCAGAGGATTATTTTCAGGATTAATAGCCTTAAACAATTCATTACATTTCAGCACAAGAAAATTAATCATGTAATTTACATCAGGAATAATCTTATCCCAACCATTCTTATTATAAAAAACAGCATAATATTTTTCACTTGCATCAACTGTTAATACTTTTGCCAAATCCCACCAGATACCTCTAAAATTATTTTCATACTCAAATGAGTATTCTTCTTCCTTTACAACTTCTTTATCATAATAGGAAGGCATATACTTATCACTTAAATATCTTCGAGCTTTATACCAATTTTTGGCATATAAAACTGTATGTAATAATTCAAAATTCACTGTTTCCATATATTATTCTTCATCATAATTGTTATCTTCTTTTTCCATATAGAAATAGTCTGCAACTTCCTGCCATAAATCAACATGAAAAACGATAGTATCATCAAATTTTTTTCTTTGAACATAATCTAAAAAACTCTTTACACTTTTGAAAAGGTTAGTTCTTGTTTCAAACAATCCGCCAGCACCATTAAAATACTGTCCCTTTTCTCCCTTATTTGCTTTCCGCAATTTAAGTTCATAATAACCAACTTCTGCTATTAAGTTCATATTGTTTAATTTTTATATTACAAAGGTAATGCTTTTATTTCATTCCACCAAGGAATAAGTGTTAAAAAACACTAAAAACTCCCTGCTTTTCTTCTTTCCCCCTCATTGGTATATTGTTCATATCGAAAACAAGGAAAATCACAAACACAAATTTCAATACCACTTCTTTCATCCAACTCCAAATAGATACAACCTTTACATTTTTTTCTATTTTTAGCTCTTAATTTTTTATAAGTATCTATAATTGCACCTTCTGTAAATGAGCTTTCCATTATGGTTCAATTTTTATATTATGTAAGATATAATCCACTTCACATTTTTCAGGCTCTCCCAATAATAAACACTGTTTTCATATTTGATAATTTTATCTCATTAAAACTATAACATTCAGATCAATATTACAAGCATTGTCATAATGAAATTTTCCCTTTATAACATTTGAAATTGTTGTTGCACTTTTCCGATAATTTTCCCATTCAATTGAACCATCTGATTTTGTGTCAGAAATGATTATTGGCATATCATCATCAAACTTCTCCAATAAAGTAATTAATTCTTTTTTTGTTAGCATTTTTTTGTGATTTAATTATACAACAAAGATACAAAATAGGTTTGAGATTACCTAATTTATAGTGTTAATAATTGTTAAAAATTATATCTTATCTAATGTTAAAATAAAAGTAATCTTTACTAAATATATTTTAACATTCAGGATTACCCATAAAAAATATAGCAACTAATTAAATTTGTACTGTTTCCAAAAAAACCCTAAAACCCGATACTATTGACAGTTTTTAATTATGGTCTAACCACTTGGAGTTTTTATCAACAAACTTAACTAATTGCTATACACAATTTTGAGTTTTACTTCGCACTTACTTTCTTCCTACTCTAAACCCTACTCTTGTTCACTAAATTCAAAGAAAATTTCAGAAGAACAGCACAACTATTATTATTTTTCTTAATCTAATGTAGGCTCTTTTAATACTCAAAACAATAGTTGATTTTTTATCTATCTTATAAATGGCATTACCTACAATTAATAGGGTGAAAATCCCTATCCCTATCCAATATCTTTGTTCTTACAAATTTACATCATATAACCGTATATCCTTAACAGCCCCATTAAAGTAAATAACACCGTTTTCAATTCGATAATTAACATTTGATACACTTACATTTTGGATATTATTCCCCTGCCCAGCGGCTTGTTTAATGATAATTGTTTTCTTCACATCATTGTTGTCCGTCAATACAATTTCTCCCTCTCTTTCCGCACCTGTATTGGCTTCCAACTCATAGGATAGTACAAAATCATAATCAATATAAACGGATTCAGAAGCTGAACGGAAATTATTTGTTGTTATTCTTATCCAACTTGGAAAACTTATCTCTGTTATAACATTGTCATTCAATAAGATATTAACTTCTCCTGTGGATTCATTCGAGGGTACTTCAACTGTTATATCTGTATCTTCTGAATTAAATCTTACAACTTTCCAACTACCAGTCCAACCCAAACTATAACGCTGACTCCTCACAAACCAATCTTCTGCAAATGCTTCGGCAATATCCTCAACACCTTCAAAATTATTAAAAGCAGGATGTCCCATCATTTTCATACTATACTCATTTGCGTATTGTTCTGTCCTTTCATCTTCAAAATAGAACCAAAAATCGCCTGTTGCAGCATCCCCATTTTGCACACTTGCAGGAGTGCCTCTCTTAAACACTTGGCTTTCAATAGATTTTATTGTTTTCGGTATATATACTTTGATAGGTTGATTAAAATATTGAGGATTTGAGGAGGATTCTTTAACCGACCATCCCAAATCAGTAGAGCCTTTTTTAAGTATAGTTACTGTATAAGTCAGTCCGTTTTCGGGATTAACAGCGGAGTTAGGGATTACAAGTATATTACTGCCTTCATCAAAACCTGCCCATGACATACCAGGGTATCCATTGCTGCCAATCGCACCATTCCATAATTTAACGCTTGCGGTCATATCCGCATCGTTGTATTCGTATTCACATTTCCAATATTCGTACATCGTTTGTGCCTGTAAGTTTGTAATAAATAGCAGGCAAATCACTAATCCTAAAATTCTTGTCATTTTCATATTGTTTAATTTTAATATTGTTATTCATTCTTAATCACATTACAAAGATAAGGAAAAAAAGTGAATTATGCAAGAAAATAATGTTAAAAAAACTTAAACTACAACTTTTATTCTATCCCTGTAAATTGAATCTATCCAATTATCAGTAGAGGGATAAACAGCAACTTTCAAAGCCCATTCAAAAGCATTATTTAATTGTTCCTTTGTTTTGCAGGAATAAAGAACATCTATAACTTTGTCATTTCTTTCTTTAACATTTGCCAACCAACCAGGCGTAAGTAATGTATCAAGAATTATCATTTTTTTCCTCTTTTTCATTCCCCTAATAAATTAATTATTACACAAGCCAAATCATATAAAGTATCCATGCTTAAAATATCAATCAACACTCCTTCATCATTTTCTTTAATAGCATAAACACAAGGATTATTACTATCTTTTGCAACTGCCACTATTTTGAAATTTTCATTTGAAGGTTTAAGACATCTGCCTTCAAATTCTCCTGTTGAACCAAATTCAATTTTACCCTTTTCTTTGACCATATTTTCGATAGCCAAAATAATATCAGCTTGCGCCTTATCAAGTGCTTCTGTTTTTTCTTCTAACTGTGCTAATAAACAATCTTGAAAATTCATTTTCTTTGTTTTTATTTGTTAAAAAATCCGAGAGTAGGTAAATCTTTAATTCCGTTTGCATCACAAACTTTATCTAAAATATTATTGAATGCTTCTTTGCTCAAACGTTCTTTTTTGTTTCCACCATCCAAATAATTAAGATGTTTGCCTGTGGTATTACTCCAACGATTTTCCGAAACATGTAAATTGCCTCTTTCATCTCTTACTGCTACAATGGTAGAATAGGAAAACCAAAAATCTACATCATTTACTCTAATTTTCGTTACATTTCTCATTTTATCTAATATTTAATTGTCTGTTCATTAAATCTACTACAAAGATAATACTTTTTCCAATACTAACCAAAGAAAAAGTGTTAATAATTGTTAAAAGATTGAATTATTTTTAATGTTAAAATAACTTAATCAATTACTAAATATATTTTAACATCTGACCATAACTATGCAAAAATCCCTACTTATGGTCAATTATAACTTATAAGTAGGGATATTTACCTTATTATTCTGCAATCCTCTCAAAATATCTAACATTTTGAGTAATAGCACTTAATTTTTCATTCCAATAATTTACTTGTCCAAACGACCAGGACGACAAGTGAAGATATAAACAGTATTTCCCACACATTTAGCACAATTCACATAAGGAAAGGCAGTTTGTCGCCAACAATATTCATAAGAAAGGTTAAAATTATCTTTCTTCATTACTTTTGCTTCTTCTTCTGACAATCTTTTAATTACTTCCATTGTGGAAACAACAACTGAAGGCATCATTACATCACAAGCCATTTCAATAGCTTTATCCAAAGCAAGTTTTTGTAAAACTTCTCCCTTTTCTTTTTGTTCGCCTTTATCCATTTTTCCTGTTAATACCTGCAAAGTATAATCCAACCCACTATTATAACCAAGTGAAACAGCAGTCTGAATTATCTCTCCAATCCTATCAGGATTCAAAATCATTAAGTCGTTTATTTTCATATTATCTAATTTTATGTACTCAAATGAGTATTATTTTCATATTATCTAATTTTATGTACTCAAATGAGTATTATTTAACTGTTAATCTGTGAATTACTGTATTATTTCTGTATTGGCTTTTTCTTCCATCTACTTCAATAGTTCTTACTACTGCATAATCCCCAAAATGGTTTAATGGTTGATTGTGTTCTCCACTTATACTTTTTATCTCATTGAAAGAATTTTGATAAATTGTATAAATTTTAACAACATCTCCCTGTTTCAATTCCTTTACAGTAATTTCTTCAATGGAACAAAGATTTTCATTATAAATTCTCCCATTGACTGTTAAAATTTCTGAATAATCCCTGTTACCATCAGAATCAGTACGGACACAATCATCAAACAAATACAAAACAGTTCCTTCTTTCAAATCATCTCCCAATTTATAGATACCTCTATCTCCCTGTTTGATATTATGTAAAACGGACTATTCTTTTTGTTCTTCTTCCACCAGGTAACACCTTTGCACTTCCATAAAATTACCTTCAATAAGATAATGTAATCCGAAAACTTTGTCATCATAAACACCCTCTACATTACCTAATTTGAAAGCAAATTTATTTTCAAGTCCGATATAAGGAACATCAGTAATATAAGGATATACAACTTTCATTCCGAATACAAAAATATTTCATTTCTTTTAGTTTTTAGATTATTTCACAATCACACATAATTTATTTTCTTCCATAAATGTTTTTTCCACTATAAAGGTTACAATACCCTTTTTTGACTGCAATCCAACTTCATCATTTTCCTTGTATTGAGGAAGAATGTTTTTGTCCTGAAAAACCGCAATAATTTGGTTTCCCTGTATAAAAATAATATCGTATTTAGGCAATTCCATTGTTTAACAATACAAAGATAAGACTTTTAATTCAAACTACCAAGGAAATAATGTTAAATAATGTAAAGAGCATAAACATAATTCTCAAATTCTTTGAAAACCAATTTTGCCTTTTTGATAATCTCTTTTCATATTGTTATATTTTTATTTCCTTTATTCCTTATTCGTTCCTCTCTTTCACGTCTTGAAAGTTTCAAATCTTGTGTTTCATAAATAAATGTTAAAATATATTACAAATCTATTAAAGATATTTTAACATTCCCCCATAACCCCATAAAAAAACCATTCCAAAACAAACATTTGGAATGGTGCGTTATCCTTTGTGAATACAATTGTTTCTTCTACTACCCTTCTTATACTTGGCAAAACAACCATAGATTTTTTTCAATTTCACAAAGTTTCTTGAAACAGAACAGGGGGTTTGTTATCTTTTTCTGTTCCTCAAATTGCCTTAGTTTCTTAACGATCACTAACAAAACGTTCCATTTAATTTGCAATTACCTTATCAAACAGTAGTCATAAATTATTTTTCAGTGTAAAACAACGCATCTCATCTGAGCAAACTGAAAACCGATATTACAACCAAATTCAAACACTGACTTATCGTAGCCAACTAACAACCTTTGAACTCACAAGGCGTTCCAACTCTTTTATTTCACGACTTGGACTATTCGTGCCTTATTTAAGATTAATAAGAGACTTTGTAAAACCCTAAAACAGAAAGTAACATCTTTAATATGGACTAACCACTTGGAGTTTTTGTTAAAATAACTTAAATAAGATTTCTTCTAACAGGGTCTTTTCCCTTAATTCCTATTTGAGCGACCCCAATAAATAGGAGGGTTATCTTAAAAAAATTAAAGATTAAAGTTTCATTAGTTGTAAGCACCAACCCAATATTTCAAAGTATAATCACTTATCTCAACCCTTATCACTCTACTACTCTTATGCCTAATTTCGTTGCAGTCCAGGAGGTTTCTGACTTGTACCCTCTACTCCTTTAATCCCAATATTTCAAATATCTCTCTCAATCACATTACAAAGATACAACTTATTTTTGATATATGCAAATCTGTAATGTTAAAAAAACTTAATCTTCTTCACTCATGTCAATTAAACCAATTACATAATGTTTTGTATCATGGTAAAAATACATGCTTTCTTTTTTGATAGTTTCATAATAATCTCCACAATAAGTGATAACAAGCTCATCAATATCTGCACAACATATATTATCAAATAATTCTTCTTTTTGCTTCAAAAATCCATTAAGGTCTTCAAAATTATCAAAATTTTCTAAGCATGGTTTAACTTCACTTTCAAAAAATTCTTCTTCCGAAATTTCTCCGCCATTAAAACTTGAGTAATTGTCACCATAATCACTATCGCTATTTTGGAAAGCCCTGTTTGCCCATCCTGCTCTTGACCAGAGTTGTTGCCCATCTCTTTTGTGAAATTCTTGAATATCCAAATCATATTTCTGTGCAATTTCTTCTGCTTGTTCAAAAGTATCAAAACCTTTTAATGCACCTTTGATATAATGAGGATAACCACTTGCTTCACTTGTTGTTTCAAAATATTCAAGTCCTTCTATTTCTGCAATTTCTCTTAAATCTTTCATATCTTACCTAATATTTAATGTTTAATACTACAAAGATAATACATTTGCATGACATATCCAAATAAAAAGTGTTAAATAAAGTTAATTACTTATCTTCAATGATAACTTTT
>LSPZ01000081.1_pt1 | contig 17967 bp, 15 predicted proteins | sample 651281 | NCBI WGS metagenome assembly LSPZ01 (sample SAMN04438313, study PRJNA306036) | termite gut metagenome | isolation source: viral DNA filtered from gut of termites from termite colony 2 | host: Coptotermes formosanus | place: USA: New Orleans, Hayne Blvd. | collected 2013-06-18
TTTTTTTTTGTGTGTTTTTCTTTTTTTTTTTTTTTTTTTTTTTTTTTTTTAATATATTTATATTGTTTTGTATTGTTATTTTGTTTTTTTTTTTTTTTTTTAAATCATCTTTCCTTTTTTTTTTTTTTTTTTTTTTTATTTTTATTTATTATATTTGGTTTTTGTTTTTTTTTTTTTTGGGTTTTTTTGGGATTAGTGTGATGAAAATTTGTTAATTAGTAAAAAAAAAAAAAAAAAAAAAAAAAAAAAAAAAAAATGTCGCAAAATTTTAATAATAGTGTATTATATATATGTCCAAATTAGCAATAGTTGGGACAAGAAAACACAACACAATGGGGAACACAATGAAAACACAAAACAAAATAAAACAACAATTTAAAAAAAATAGTAGATAAATTTTACAACAACCACGATTTTATAACCTCGAACGAAATGTACGATTTATTATTAGAAACCGCAAACGAATTTAAAGAAGGAGCATAATATGGAAAATTCAAAAGTAATATTATATAAAAGAAAGAAAAATGATTTAGTAATATTTGAATTGCGAATACCGCATTTTAGCAAATACGACAACAACCAACAAATAGGCGAAAGAACTTTATGTATCTTTTTTGCCGATAAAGAAGAGTTTTATAGTATCACAAAAAATACATTAGAAACTTTTTATATAACGTCGTCGGGTACAAGAACACGGAGCGGGTTTTATGTATTTGACGAATATAAAGAAATTTGCGAACAAGTTGAAAAAATATTAGAAAGGAAGAATTAATTATGAAACAAATTTATAGCGACGTAATTGTTAGTACAATTTGCGAAATATTAAAAAAAACATTTTGAATTAAAGGCAAAGAATTACGAAAATTTTTATTTGAAAATGGAACATGTGATTATAGTGATTTAGAATTACGAAAATGTATACAATGAATGCGTACACAAGGTTATCCAATCATTGCGTCAAGTAGTCAAGGTTATCGTTATACGACTAATACAAAAGAAATTAACGAATACATTAACAAAAGATTTTTAGAATTAAAAAGCGAATATTTTAATTTGAAAAATTTAGGTACAAGAGACGAAACAACAAAACAATTAACATTAAAGGAGTTTGAAAATGCTATTATATAAAGAAGACAAAAAATATATTAAATTTGAATGAGATTTTAACGATTTATTGCCGAACGCTACAAAACAAGATTTTTATGATATAAATAAAAATTTCGTAACGTTTGCCATGAATAAAAGGGCGGTATTCGTGCTATACAAAAATTATTTTTTTCATGCACCCAAACAATTTGTTAAAACAAGCGGTAGCACACAATCATTATTTTTCTTTAAAGATACAATAGACAAATTTAGAAGAATAAGAAAGCAAGGGGAATAATATGACACCACAAGATTTTTATAATAAATGAATTAACATAGACGAAGTTGATATAGTTATTTTAAGACATGCAAGACAACAAGACATTAAAAAGGACTTTATTGAAGCAATGCAAGGACTTTATAAAAGTGTTGGTCCAATTTCAAAAGAAATGTTAGATTGTTTTTTTGAGAAAGTAGAAATAAAAGGGTAATTATGGATAAGAAATACATAGATAAATTATTAAAAAAACGAGAGAAATTATTAATCAATATTTACGAATATAAGCGTCAAATAGAAAGATTAGAAAAGGAATTTTTTTATATTGATAACGAAATTGATTATTTAATTTCAAAAGCGAGCGAATAAAATATAATATCTAATATCTATTATGGCAATCAAATTAAAACAAGTTATTAAAGTTGAAAATTCACAAGGATACATAGGCAAAGGCACAAAATATAAATTACAATTCAACGAAGTCAAATTAAAGAAACCTACAACAACACGAACGACTAATAAAAGTTTATTTAGTGGCAAAAGACAATATTTAAGTGTTGCCAAGCGTGCGAAGATTGTTAAATTAGCGGCAAAAAGAAGTACAACATTTAATAAAGCATTTAGTAAAGCAATGTTATACGGCAATAAAACGGGACAAAAAACCGCTACATTCACACAAGGACGTATAGCGACTAATAAAAAAGGTACTTATCATAAATATTACAAAGTTTACAAAATTGAATTAAAAATAGGGAAAAATAGAACCAAAACATTTTGGATAGGTCCTAACAAAGTATATGAATAACAAAGATTTAATCAAATATTTAAAAACAAAAAGCAATATTAAAAAAATGAATACTAATAAAGGCGATAAGGTTATTATTACCGCCCAAGAAATGTACGCAAAATTTTTTAAAAATGAATTTAAACATTATGATTGCCATTTATCAAAAGAACAAAATAGAATTATGAAACAATTTATACGTGGTGGATATATTGCATTAAACCCAAAATATAAAAACAAAATTATTAAAGCAAACATATTCGGTTATGATATTCATAGTGCATATTTTGCTAAAATAAAATACGAAGACATGCCATACGGACGCATGGAAGAAATAAAAATTAAAAAAGGTGGACAATGAATAGAAAACGACACATATAAATTTATGCATCTACAAGGTACATGAAAACGCAAAAAAGACAAATTAGTTTGTAATTGTCCTACTTTTATGTTTTATTATGACAAAAACCATAATTTAATTTATAGCGATAACGAAACAACACCAAGAGACATTTTTTTATTAGAAGAAGAATTAAATTTTTTATCTTTATTTTATGAATTTGAATTAAAAATAATGCATTTGTATTCTTTTAAGAAGAAAAAATATTTATCACATGTCGTTAATAAAATTGAAAAAGAATTAAGCGAAATAAAAAAAGATTATAAAAAAGATTATAAACGCGCAATGTCAAGTTTGATAGGATACACGGCATTAGGACAATCGCATTTTCATATTTATTCGCCTATCTTTATTGTCATAACGGCACTACAACGAATTACTATACAAAGTAAAATATGACAATGTATTAATAATGGATATGAATGAATACAAAGTGCAACCGATAGTATTTATTTCTTTACACGCAACAAAAGAGAAACACGCAATTTTTTATTTAGTCCAAGCGAAATAGGGGAAGAATGCGGACAATGGGAAAGTGTATGAGACGAAACAAAACAAGCGAAAAAATATTATATTAGGTGGAACGGCACACATAAAACCGAAGACGCTAACGGCAATGAATTAAACCATACGGAAGGGCATTTAAACCAATTAATGTATTGAGAATTCAAAAAGAAGAAAAGATATGAACCAAGCGACGAACAATTAGAAGAAATGATTAAAAAATTCGTTAATACACCTATTGAAAATTGAAAAAAGATATTAGGAAAAGAACAAATTAATTTTATCACTTTAACCAAGCAAGATTATAAGGAAATTGACGGGAAATAATATATAATAAAAAATTATGGGGAAAAAAGAATTACAATTAAAAATAAACGAATTGACGCAAGAAATAGACGAAATAAAAAAACAAGATAGCGTCAATCAAGAGACATGATATAGTACGCTACAATATGCATTGCAACAAAAGATTTATGCGGACGGAGTTATTGCACGTTATGGAACCGACGACGATAAAAAAGCAATTAGCAAAAACGTTTTAGACCCTAAAATTAAAAAGTTTTGGCGATATGAATTAATCCACGAAAATAAATTTAGTCAATCATATTGATTTGAAGCGAATAGATTTGCCGATTGAATTTGTGCGTATATCCCAATCAAAGCGACTAAATATGAATATTACGACATGTTTGAAATGTTTAAACGAAATGGATTTTTATGAGACAAACCATGTTTAGTTAAAACAAAAGAAGGTAAATGATTATTAGGACGAGAAGCAAGTAGAGACGGCACAAAAATTAAAATTACATTAGAAAAATTAAATATTAATAACGTTGAAATTGTTAATCAAAATATTAATTGAGATAAATTAAAAGTAGAACAAGAAGAATATGAATTAGGAGTGAATGCCTTTACTTTAAATTTGTTTTGAGACAATATAGGTTTTTATGTCAAGGCAATACCATATTTAGCAACCTACATTTATTTTTGAAGACAATTACAAAAGAACGTATCATTTTGCAATATTGTACCAATAATGAATATTAATAATGATTTACAAAAGGCACAATTACAAAGATTTTTAACCGATTGCGATATATTTGAAATTGACGTATATGTAGACCCCCAAGTAAAAAAAGACAATAAGCAATTTGATACTTTATTTGATAGATTAAAATGATATGCACCCGAACGAACATTAGATTTTTACAATACTTTATTATTGAATTTAGACAAGCATTGAGAATTATTATGTAATGCATTTGGACGACCCATGACGAACGCAAGCGGGGAACAACGATTAAATGCCGACGCTAATATTTTTGCCGCTAATAGTGAGTTTATTATGAAAAACTTTTTTGATAGATTTTTAATAGTTTGTAAAGAATTAAAAAAGGCGGGATTTGAATTAGAAATTAAAGAAAATAAAATGGAAGAAAGATTAGAAGAAGTTAAACCAAAAGACAACGGGGGCGAAGGTAAACAAAACGCCGCAAAAGACAACCCAAAAGATAGCGAACATAATAAAGTTAAGGAAGGTAAAATTTAATTATGGCGATATACAATTACAACAATAGACAATTAGGATATTATTTAAATAAAATTGCAACAAACAATTTAAGTGATTTAAGCGATAATTTAAAGGCAACAATGCCGTATTTGTTTAATCTTTACCCCGATTTAGAAGACCAACAACAAAACATTTTATTAAATATAATGAATTGAATTAAAACTTATTGTTGAATGATTAGCGATAGAGAATTATTAGGTATAGACACTAACGAATTAATTGACGAAGCATATTTTACAAACCAAGTTTTAAGAATTATTTTAACAAGATTTGAAGCATTAATAACAACATATTTTAATTTAAAAAGTTATCAAAATGAAAACGAAGGCATAATCCACCAATTAATTTCTAATACACCTTTTGAATGAACGGGAAAAACAAGCGATAAAGATTTTAGAAATAGAATAAGACAAGATAATTTAACGATTGATTGACATGAAATTAAACAATCGCAAAGCGTATATATTCGTGGCGTTGTCTTTTTTTTAGATAATTTAAAAGATAGTTTAGAATTAATGACGAACAAATTTTTAGTATGCTAATTTATAAAATTCATTATTTAGATAAAAAAACATTATTGCCTTTTACGGAAGAATATACAACACCACCTATTTTTTTATTAAAAGATAATGCCTTTTTTGTACGCATGGAAGTAATACAAGGGGGAAAATAATATGGCGAAATTAAACGTACAATACAATAGACAAATTGACCCGTGATGATGCCATCAATTACCGAACGATTTAGGATTATCACGTACAACCGAAAGACATGTAGAAGACGAATATAAATTATGACAAGTATGAGACGAAACAAAATTTGGCGACGTTGAAATGAGCGACGACATGGAATACGCTACTATTAATGGATTTGAAAATAATATAGATTTACCACAATATATAAAAATTGTTATTGATAGTGTTAATACTTTATATTTTTACCAAGACAAACCAACACGTTTACAAAATATATCAAGCAAAAATTATTTAATTCTTTACAAACAAGACCAATGAATGACTAAATTTTTAAAAATGCATAAAATAGCATTAGAAGAAAAAATAGATACAAAATTTTTAATGTCATTTTCAAACGAATTAGATTTAATACAAGACGGCAAAGACGCCATAGTTAATAACTATCATGCCTTCAATTCTTTCCTTATTTTCATATTCAAATCTAACTAAATGTGTATATCTTGGTTCTTCTATTGGTTTTTGTGGTGTTGGTCCTTGATAGTTTCAAATTCACATAATTCTTACTTCTAATACTCCGTATTTTTCGTCGTATGGTCCGTCCCCTATGATATCATTACTAATTAGTTTGTTTTGTGCTCCTTGATTGCTAATATAAGTGTAATGATATTTTCCTTGTGGGTCTTGTCAATTTGAATAAACACAAACAATATCGTTAAATGTAAAAATATCTTTTGCATAATCGCATATTGTTTCGCCGTCTACAATAATGCCCGTTAATGTTGCTCTAAAACTTAAACTACAAATACCACCTTTACATAAGGCACAAAATTTATCTATTTGCAACCTATCATTAAATGTAATGTTAATATCTTTCGGGTTTAAAATAGTTCCTTCGTCATATAAATTTAAAAATTTGCTATTAGTAAACATTTTATTTTATTTCTCTTTTGACTTTTTCAATTTTATCGTTAATTGTTTCGCTTAACTTAAATGACAACAAATTAATCAATTCTAAAATTGCTAATCAAATTTTATTTATAAATCTTTTCATTTATTTACTCCTTTCGTATTTGTGTTGTTCTCTTGCGTATTCCGCACGCTTTGCGGGGTTTTTTGTATTTGCCATTATTGCTTTAAATTGTTCTTCACTTCACGGCATATTAATTCCTATCCAAATATTTTTTTAATATTTTCTTCCTTTGGTTCTTCCTTTGGTTCTTCCTTTGGTTCTTCCTTTGGTTCTTCCTTTGGTTCTTCCTTTGGTTCTTCCTTTGGTTCTTCCTTTGGTTCTTCCTTTGGTTCTTTTGATAATTGCATATTCAACAAATCTATTCCGCATGCTACTTCATTAATTTTAGAAGAATATAATTTAATTTGTTCGCCATTACATGTTTTAATTGCTTCACTAATTAACGCTTGATAATTTAAAATATCTTCTCATTCACTTTTAATCAATGTTTCTAAAATTTGTCTTGTTGGCATAATTAATCTTCCAATCTTTTAACTTGTTTTTGTATTTTGCTATCAACTTCGGCATAAGGCATTTTATAAACTTTTACTAATTGTTTTCTTACTCGGTTTGCTAATGTAATTTGTTCTTTTGTTGGTAATGCTAATTCTTTAATTTGTTCTATCATGTCTTTTAATTGACTTGGCGAAATCGGTTTAGAGACGTCAACAACGGGTAGACCATATTGTTGCACTAAAATTGGTGCCGAAAATATAACGTATGCCTTGTCGGGTGTTAAATCGGTTCCCAATGACGCATTAACAAAATGTGAATATGTAATGTTATTTTGATAGAAATTTTCCGCTTGTCCTATTGTTAGGTTCATAAATCTTTCTATTGTGTCTTTTTCAATTAATAAAATGTCGCCACTTTTTAATCCTAATGCTTTTTCTAAATTAATAAGTCCGTTAACTTTTTCACTTGTTCCGTCGGCATTTTCTAAATATTCTAAATCGGGCGATGTTTTAGGGATTGCTTTTACTTCGCTAACATTAAATAAAGGTTTTAATTCCTTGATAAAATCTATGTCCGCCGCTTCAATACTACTAATGGTATCAATAGTTGCAATCATAACTATTTCTTTTGCACTTTGCATTATATTAGGTACATGACTAAATACATTGTTTGGTTGCTTCATATATTTCATTAAAGTTTTTAATTGTGCCAATGCTTCGGTTCTACTTGACAATGTAGTAGAATTTACATTTGGTGTATAAATAATATGTTTATGACTTTTTCCGTCCGTTACGTCTAATGTGCTAATATCTATTGCTTCGTCGGCGTATGCGTTTGCGATTAAATCTTTTAATCCCGTTGCATGTAATACATTATCAACGCCGTCAATATTGTCGTAATAGTCATAACCTAATAATGCTCTATTGCATTCAATATATTCAATCGCACTTAATAACGTGCCGAAACTATCATTAATAAATTTTTCCCCCGTAATTAATTTTTGTACGTACATGTCGGGTCTATAATCTAATCTATTTTGATAAATATTAGTTCCTTCGTCGTCCATTAATGGCATAATCATTTTAGTAGGTATCCATAAATTGCCTACATTACGACGAATTGATACGTCGCTTTTCCCTACGTTGCTTTGAAGTGGTGTAAAGTTATTTGCTTTATATTGCACCCCACGTGGCAAATATTGTATTTTACCTTCTATGTATTTTCCGTCTACAAATCTTGTAGGTTTTGCGAATGAATTTGTAAATTGTATTACTTCTTCCGCACTTAACGTTTTTAATGTTTCTTGGTATAGCGTTTTCATGCTAAAATCGGTTGCGACAATCCCGTTTAGATTAATCATTTTTATTCCGTCTTTTATTGTTATATTGCTTGGCATTTTTTGTTTTTTCCTTTTGTTTTTTTAATGTATGTAATAAGTATACACCATTTTCCCACATTTTTACAACAATTTTTAAAAATATTTATGTGGGGAGTTTGTGGGTAAATTATTTATCTTTCTTTATGTTTGCGTCTTGTAAAAAATCTAATAATAAGTCCATGTCTTGCCTTGTATTAGGGCAATCATATTCAATTCTATCATAATTTAATTTATATTCAAATAACTCCCTAACATATTGCATTGCTTCATTGGGATATATTAAAATATTGTTTTCATTCTTATCGCTAATATTAAAACAATAATTAGTTTTATCAAAATCGCATTTTCTCATTTTATCAACTCTTAAATAATCTTTGCCATTTCTAACGCATTTTAATACGCTATATTGATTGTCTTTTTCTAAATAAGTGATATTGTATAGTAATTCGCAATTTGTCGTTCTAAATGGATATATACGCTTTAAAGACGGGTGCGGTATAGGGTATAAATCGTCTTCGTCCGTCCAAAAATGGTTTCAATATGCTCGTTGTCCTTCGGTTTGTTTAATATTAAAATCTTTGGGTCATATCATTACTAATCGCTTTTTGTCTTTTTCTACTTGTATTTGCGGTATTCCCTTGTAAAGTAATTCGTAGTCAATGTCTATGCCCGATTGACTAAAAAAATCACTTTCCAAACTATTTAAATTACTTAAAAAAAAGAATGGTTTTTTATCTTTTTCCAATCAACCGAATTTACCACCACGCCCCGTTCTATTGGTTAATTTTTCTAATACCTTTCGCACGCTTGGTATTGTGAATGCTCGGTTATCATTACTTGGTATTACTTCGTCCCATCCGTAAATTTCAACATTGTCAAATTGTGGTATGCTACTATCGGGCGACGACAAATAAATAAAAGGTATCATTAAAAATCATTTCTTTCCTTTCTTGTCTTTTTTATCTTTCAAAAACACTCCATGTCGTGTTATTTTAAAATCTTTTATGCCGTTTCGTAATAATGCGTCATTTCAACCCGCTACGCATTTTTGCGCTTCTTCGCTCGTGTTTCTAATTCAAACACAACGTTTATTTTTTTTTAGATAATTATTAACTATTCCGTTTTCAACACTATAAGTTTTACCGATTGAATTATAACCTACACAAATTATTTTTTCACACCAATTAGATATTTTTTTATACAAATCAAATAAATCTAATCATTTCGTATCGTCTATAAAAATGTTTTTTTTTTATCAATATAGTAAATCATAATTTAAATTAATTGTTCTTTTAATGCCTTTTCTTTTCTTTCGTAGCATTCAACGTCATAGCAATTATAATCTTCGCCGTCTCAACATTTTTTGCATTTTGAAATAATTTGTTTTAATGTTCTATTTTTTTTCATGTTTATTTTTCTTTTTATTATTATATTTCTTGGCGTTTTTGATTACGTTTTTTAATAAATCTTTTTGACATTTATATAATTCCGCTTTTTGTAATTCTTTTTTTGTATATTGTTTATTTAATATTGCTTTTATTTCGGGTGTGTCGTATTTATGGTCGGGTTTATAAAATCCTAAAAGCATTGCGTTTAATAATAATGCTTCATCCGTAATATCGTGCATTTGACTTGATAATGTACTTGATAAATCAAATGGTAATTTGCTAAAGAATTGTGATTGTGTTTGTCCCCTGTATAGGCCGCCCGTCCCTATAGTTTCAAATTTTTCTATTCTATCTAATAAAATACGATTAATAAGTCCACGCCCCACTTGTCCCAACCTAAAAATTATATAATCGCCGCTTGGTAAATCATTATTAATATTTGGATAAATATATATATTGTTTTGAATAGAATTTTGTGTAAACAAAAATGTAATTGTTTGTGGTATGGTGCTTTCATTATATTCATAATAAAAATCTAAATTCATTTGGTTCGTTGGTGTCGGTATATCTATTGTATTTGCATTGCTAAAATCCCCGCTTGCTAATTGGGTATTGGTATCTCTATTGTATACTATTCATTTATTCATAAGTATTTTACTTGTATAGACATATATTATAACACTTCCCCGTAATATTTCGCTATTTTGTTTTACGGTAATTAATAATGTGCTTTGTGGTTTTTTTGGTTCATAAACTAAATCACAATTTTTTCATATTGTTTCTCATGTAATACTTGGTGGTGGTGTATTATTTTCTTCTACCCATTGTTGTACTTCGTCAATGGTAGGCGGTATTTGTAAATCGCTATTTCATATTTTATTAGTAATAAATCGTAATGAAATTTTAGGACCTAAAATACTCGGTATAATACTTTCTATATTGTATCTTCAATGTTTGCGTGGTGTTTGGTAAATTTGACGTTCTATTATTAATCCCATTGATAATAATGTTAAAAAATTAATTATGTATGTTCTATTGTTATAAATTCAACTTGGCGGCAAATTCTTTTTAATTGTGTCAATTCATTCGGCGGTATTATATGACGATTGAATTTTAACAATATTAAAAAGTTCTCTATTTTGATATGCTCTATATCCGCCTTCTTCTTTATAATAAATTCTTTTTTGTTTCATGCCGTATTCTCATGTCTCTTCAAATTTTCGCCTAAAATCTCATGGTGGTAATTTGTAGCAAAAAGTCCTAAATAATTTTGGGTTTCCGTTTTCGTCTAATGGTATCTTGCTATAACTACCTATATAACTATCACTAACCGCCCCGCTTGGTTTAGATAGATTATTAGACATTGTTGCCGCTAATTGACGATTATTATTATTCACTTGAAAATTTGCGTTAATTGCGGTTCTTGCAATATCTACGCCGTATTGTATTGTTTCGTCGGCAATATTTGCTATACCTCTTATTTTTTTTACCGCTACTTTTTGTGGACTAAATACAGCGTCAAATGTGCTTATATTTGCCATGTCCGCCGCAAAATTAACTATATTTTTGGCGTATGTGCTTGTCCTACTTGTAATATCCATCGCTTCATTTTCTCTAATGTTTTTGTTTGTAGCGTTAATTTGACTTACTCCCATTAATGCACTTGTAGGACCTTCCGCAAATAAGTTTGCCGCACTACTTCCTAAAATGCTAATAAATCATGGGTTTTTAAATCTTAAATTTGAATTTGTAAAATTCATATCTATATTACTTTCATTTGTATTGTTTCCAAATGAATAAATATAGTTTTCGCCTTCACTTCAACAAACACGAATATTAATATCAAAACTTTCTAATATATCTTCGTATTTTTGGCGTAATTGCAAATGTGCGTATGAATATTCTATTTGGTATTGGTCGTCAAATTTAATGCATTCGTAAAAATATTGCGGGTGTGCCGCCATGATACTATTATGTTCGTCTCTATAACTATCAAATGTTTCTAAAAAATTAAATAACCTTGTGCCTATGCCGTCTTTGTTTTGTTCTAATGTTTGGGTTTCAAAATGTCGTAAAATTAAATCTATTGATAGCGTAGCGTCTATCGCTAAACAATCAATTAACATATCACTATAATTGCTTGGGTCGGTTGGGTCTCCGTCTTTACTTCTATATCTAATTTTTTTACCTACTAATAATTCGGCGTCGTTTGTGTCGGTGTATTGTTTCAACGCTTGGGCGATAATAACGCTCGGTGGTAGTAAAGACGTATACGCTTTCATAAATGCGGGTCCTAATGGGTTTATGTTGCTAAAATCACTTGGTTCTCATTTTGAGACGTCTATTGAATATCCTACGTCTATGCGTTGCATTGCTTTAATCATTTCGGCGTTTAAAATTGGTATGATTAAAATTTTATTGGTTCCTTGATTAACGCTAATTGGATAATTATTTTTATCTTTATAAACGCTAATTAATGCACTTGAATTACACAATACGTACATATATGTATTATTTTTAGTCAATACGTCATATTTAGTATATGCGTCGGTTAAATCGTTTATACTTCTTAATTCTTTTGCGTTAGTGTATCATATTTCTTCTTTGATTGTTCCTAATGGTTCGTCGGCATACATAGATAATCATTGTTGTAGTCATAAATTGTAATTAACTATGGCGTCTTTGCCGTCTTGTATTAAATCTAATTCGTTTGAAAATGACATTAAAAATTTTGTATCTATTTTTTCTTCTAATGCTATTTTATGCATTTTTAAAAATTTAGTCATTCATTGGTCTTGTTTGTAAAGAATTAAATAATTTTTGCTTGATATATTTTGTAAACGTGTTGGTTTGTCTTGGTAAAAATATAAAGTATTAACACTATCAATAACAATTTTTATATATTGTGGTAAATCTATATTATTTTCAAATCCATTAATAGTAGCGTATTCCATGTCGTCGCTCATTTCAACGTCGCCAAATTTTGTTTCGTCTCATACTTGTCATAATTTATATTCGTCTTCTACATGTCTTTCGGTTGTACGTGATAATCCTAAATCGTTCGGTAATTGATGGCATCATCACGGGTCAATTTGTCTATTGTATTGTACGTTTAATTTCGCCATATTATTTTCCCCCTTGTATTACTTCCATGCGTACAAAAAAGGCATTATCTTTTAATAAAAAAATAGGTGGTGTTGTATATTCTTCCGTAAAAGGCAATAATGTTTTTTTATCTAAATAATGAATTTTATAAATTAGCATACTAAAAATTTGTTCGTCATTAATTCTAAACTATCTTTTAAATTATCTAAAAAAAAGACAACGCCACGAATATATACGCTTTGCGATTGTTTAATTTCATGTCAATCAATCGTTAAATTATCTTGTCTTATTCTATTTCTAAAATCTTTATCGCTTGTTTTTCCCGTTCATTCAAAAGGTGTATTAGAAATTAATTGGTGGATTATGCCTTCGTTTTCATTTTGATAACTTTTTAAATTAAAATATGTTGTTATTAATGCTTCAAATCTTGTTAAAATAATTCTTAAAACTTGGTTTGTAAAATATGCTTCGTCAATTAATTCGTTAGTGTCTATACCTAATAATTCTCTATCGCTAATCATTCAACAATAAGTTTTAATTCAATTCATTATATTTAATAAAATGTTTTGTTGTTGGTCTTCTAAATCGGGGTAAAGATTAAACAAATACGGCATTGTTGCCTTTAAATTATCGCTTAAATCACTTAAATTGTTTGTTGCAATTTTATTTAAATAATATCCTAATTGTCTATTGTTGTAATTGTATATCGCCATAATTAAATTTTACCTTCCTTAACTTTATTATGTTCGCTATCTTTTGGGTTGTCTTTTGCGGCGTTTTGTTTACCTTCGCCCCCGTTGTCTTTTGGTTTAACTTCTTCTAATCTTTCTTCCATTTTATTTTCTTTAATTTCTAATTCAAATCCCGCCTTTTTTAATTCTTTACAAACTATTAAAAATCTATCAAAAAAGTTTTTCATAATAAACTCACTATTAGCGGCAAAAATATTAGCGTCGGCATTTAATCGTTGTTCCCCGCTTGCGTTCGTCATGGGTCGTCCAAATGCATTACATAATAATTCTCAATGCTTGTCTAAATTCAATAATAAAGTATTGTAAAAATCTAATGTTCGTTCGGGTGCATATCATTTTAATCTATCAAATAAAGTATCAAATTGCTTATTGTCTTTTTTTACTTGGGGGTCTACATATACGTCAATTTCAAATATATCGCAATCGGTTAAAAATCTTTGTAATTGTGCCTTTTGTAAATCATTATTAATATTCATTATTGGTACAATATTGCAAAATGATACGTTCTTTTGTAATTGTCTTCAAAAATAAATGTAGGTTGCTAAATATGGTATTGCCTTGACATAAAAACCTATATTGTCTCAAAACAAATTTAAAGTAAAGGCATTCACTCCTAATTCATATTCTTCTTGTTCTACTTTTAATTTATCTCAATTAATATTTTGATTAACAATTTCAACGTTATTAATATTTAATTTTTCTAATGTAATTTTAATTTTTGTGCCGTCTCTACTTGCTTCTCGTCCTAATAATCATTTACCTTCTTTTGTTTTAACTAAACATGGTTTGTCTCATAAAAATCCATTTCGTTTAAACATTTCAAACATGTCGTAATATTCATATTTAGTCGCTTTGATTGGGATATACGCACAAATTCAATCGGCAAATCTATTCGCTTCAAATCAATATGATTGACTAAATTTATTTTCGTGGATTAATTCATATCGCCAAAACTTTTTAATTTTAGGGTCTAAAACGTTTTTGCTAATTGCTTTTTTATCGTCGTCGGTTCCATAACGTGCAATAACTCCGTCCGCATAAATCTTTTGTTGCAATGCATATTGTAGCGTACTATATCATGTCTCTTGATTGACGCTATCTTGTTTTTTTATTTCGTCTATTTCTTGCGTCAATTCGTTTATTTTTAATTGTAATTCTTTTTTCCCCATAATTTTTTATTATATATTATTTCCCGTCAATTTCCTTATAATCTTGCTTGGTTAAAGTGATAAAATTAATTTGTTCTTTTCCTAATATCTTTTTTCAATTTTCAATAGGTGTATTAACGAATTTTTTAATCATTTCTTCTAATTGTTCGTCGCTTGGTTCATATCTTTTCTTCTTTTTGAATTCTCAATACATTAATTGGTTTAAATGCCCTTCCGTATGGTTTAATTCATTGCCGTTAGCGTCTTCGGTTTTATGTGTGCCGTTCCACCTAATATAATATTTTTTCGCTTGTTTTGTTTCGTCTCATACACTTTCCCATTGTCCGCATTCTTCCCCTATTTCGCTTGGACTAAATAAAAAATTGCGTGTTTCTCTTTTGTTGCGTGTAAAGAAATAAATACTATCGGTTGCACTTTGTATTCATTCATATCCATTATTAATACATTGTCATATTTTACTTTGTATAGTAATTCGTTGTAGTGCCGTTATGACAATAAAGATAGGCGAATAAATATGAAAATGCGATTGTCCTAATGCCGTGTATCCTATCAAACTTGACATTGCGCGTTTATAATCTTTTTTATAATCTTTTTTTATTTCGCTTAATTCTTTTTCAATTTTATTAACGACATGTGATAAATATTTTTTCTTCTTAAAAGAATACAAATGCATTATTTTTAATTCAAATTCATAAAATAAAGATAAAAAATTTAATTCTTCTTCTAATAAAAAAATGTCTCTTGGTGTTGTTTCGTTATCGCTATAAATTAAATTATGGTTTTTGTCATAATAAAACATAAAAGTAGGACAATTACAAACTAATTTGTCTTTTTTGCGTTTTCATGTACCTTGTAGATGCATAAATTTATATGTGTCGTTTTCTATTCATTGTCCACCTTTTTTAATTTTTATTTCTTCCATGCGTCCGTATGGCATGTCTTCGTATTTTATTTTAGCAAAATATGCACTATGAATATCATAACCGAATATGTTTGCTTTAATAATTTTGTTTTTATATTTTGGGTTTAATGCAATATATCCACCACGTATAAATTGTTTCATAATTCTATTTTGTTCTTTTGATAAATGGCAATCATAATGTTTAAATTCATTTTTAAAAAATTTTGCGTACATTTCTTGGGCGGTAATAATAACCTTATCGCCTTTATTAGTATTCATTTTTTTAATATTGCTTTTTGTTTTTAAATATTTGATTAAATCTTTGTTATTCATATACTTTGTTAGGACCTATCCAAAATGTTTTGGTTCTATTTTTCCCTATTTTTAATTCAATTTTGTAAACTTTGTAATATTTATGATAAGTACCTTTTTTATTAGTCGCTATACGTCCTTGTGTGAATGTAGCGGTTTTTTGTCCCGTTTTATTGCCGTATAACATTGCTTTACTAAATGCTTTATTAAATGTTGTACTTCTTTTTGCCGCTAATTTAACAATCTTCGCACGCTTGGCAACACTTAAATATTGTCTTTTGCCACTAAATAAACTTTTATTAGTCGTTCGTGTTGTTGTAGGTTTCTTTAATTTGACTTCGTTGAATTGTAATTTATATTTTGTGCCTTTGCCTATGTATCCTTGTGAATTTTCAACTTTAATAACTTGTTTTAATTTGATTGCCATAATAGATATTAGATATTATATTTTATTCGCTCGCTTTTGAAATTAAATAATCAATTTCGTTATCAATATAAAAAAATTCCTTTTCTAATCTTTCTATTTGACGCTTATATTCGTAAATATTGATTAATAATTTCTCTCGTTTTTTTAATAATTTATCTATGTATTTCTTATCCATAATTACCCTTTTATTTCTACTTTCTCAAAAAAACAATCTAACATTTCTTTTGAAATTGGACCAACACTTTTATAAAGTCCTTGCATTGCTTCAATAAAGTCCTTTTTAATGTCTTGTTGTCTTGCATGTCTTAAAATAACTATATCAACTTCGTCTATGTTAATTCATTTATTATAAAAATCTTGTGGTGTCATATTATTCCCCTTGCTTTCTTATTCTTCTAAATTTGTCTATTGTATCTTTAAAGAAAAATAATGATTGTGTGCTACCGCTTGTTTTAACAAATTGTTTGGGTGCATGAAAAAAATAATTTTTGTATAGCACGAATACCGCCCTTTTATTCATGGCAAACGTTACGAAATTTTTATTTATATCATAAAAATCTTGTTTTGTAGCGTTCGGCAATAAATCGTTAAAATCTCATTCAAATTTAATATATTTTTTGTCTTCTTTATATAATAGCATTTTCAAACTCCTTTAATGTTAATTGTTTTGTTGTTTCGTCTCTTGTACCTAAATTTTTCAAATTAAAATATTCGCTTTTTAATTCTAAAAATCTTTTGTTAATGTATTCGTTAATTTCTTTTGTATTAGTCGTATAACGATAACCTTGACTACTTGACGCAATGATTGGATAACCTTGTGTACGCATTCATTGTATACATTTTCGTAATTCTAAATCACTATAATCACATGTTCCATTTTCAAATAAAAATTTTCGTAATTCTTTGCCTTTAATTCAAAATGTTTTTTTTAATATTTCGCAAATTGTACTAACAATTACGTCGCTATAAATTTGTTTCATAATTAATTCTTCCTTTCTAATATTTTTTCAACTTGTTCGCAAATTTCTTTATATTCGTCAAATACATAAAACCCGCTCCGTGTTCTTGTACCCGACGACGTTATATAAAAAGTTTCTAATGTATTTTTTGTGATACTATAAAACTCTTCTTTATCGGCAAAAAAGATACATAAAGTTCTTTCGCCTATTTGTTGGTTGTTGTCGTATTTGCTAAAATGCGGTATTCGCAATTCAAATATTACTAAATCATTTTTCTTTCTTTTATATAATATTACTTTTGAATTTTCCATATTATGCTCCTTCTTTAAATTCGTTTGCGGTTTCTAATAATAAATCGTACATTTCGTTCGAGGTTATAAAATCGTGGTTGTTGTAAAATTTATCTACTATTTTTTTTAAATTGTTGTTTTATTTTGTTTTGTGTTTTCATTGTGTTCCCCATTGTGTTGTGTTTTCTTGTCCCAACTATTGCTAATTTGGACATATATATAATACACTATTATTAAAATTTTGCGACATTTTTTTTTTTTTTTTTTTTTTTTTTTTTTTTTTTTACTAATTAACAAATTTTCATCACACTAATCCCAAAAAAACCCAAAAAAAAAAAAAACAAAAACCAAATATAATAAATAAAAATAAAAAAAAAAAAAAAAAAAAAAAGGAAAGATGATTTAAAAAAAAAAAAAAAAAACAAAATAACAATACAAAACAATATAAATATATTAAAAAAAAAAAAAAAAAAAAAAAAAAAAAAGAAAAACACACAAAAAAAAA
>LSPZ01000082.1_pt1 | contig 17910 bp, 26 predicted proteins | sample 651281 | NCBI WGS metagenome assembly LSPZ01 (sample SAMN04438313, study PRJNA306036) | termite gut metagenome | isolation source: viral DNA filtered from gut of termites from termite colony 2 | host: Coptotermes formosanus | place: USA: New Orleans, Hayne Blvd. | collected 2013-06-18
ATTGATTCTGCAATGATCTTTCTCAGTTGTTCTACATTGTATAATTTGTCCATTTTATAGATATAATATTATCATTTTTTATTTTAATATGGTACTGAAAATCTATTCTGTACAGTCAAAGGTAAACTTACCATAAGTTGTTGATACATCAATTTATTAATCTTATCTTTATCAGCTTTCTCATTTTCATACTCCTTATCTATCTCTTCCCTAATCTTATAAAGATGCTCAAAAAAGAGCAGAAGATTTTGATGGTGGTTTAACAGAAGATACAGGTGATATTTCTGTTACCAGAACTGAAGCCCAAAGAGCAGCCGATATTGATAATATGGGTATGGAAAGATGGAAATATGATGTTATCAATGAGCCATTCAAAGAAAAGGTTGATGCACAAGTATTAGGAAAAACTTCAACATTAGAAAAAGATATAGATGAAGAAGCAAGTGGCGTATCCACACAAGGTAATAAAAAATTTTTACAAAAAGCTAAAGATATGAATAAGTTCGATAATGACAATAAAGGTGTGGGTAATAGAGAACAAGCTGTTGTTCAATTAGGTAGTAATATTGCGCCAGGTGCAGGTCATCCAGGGAGAAGTAAAAATCCATTTGAATCAACTCAAAAAGTTAATGAAAACAAATGTAATGGTTCTTGTATAAGAAAAGTTGGAGATGATTGGAGAGTAGTATCAGGAAAAACAGGAAAACTCTGGCCACAGAAGTATGATACAAAAGAAAGTGCAGAAGATGCACTAAAAGCGTATCATGTTCAAGAAAATAAAGTGAAAGTAGGTGAAATATTTACTGAAACAAAACATAATTTGAAACTGAAATTTACAGGATTAAATGAAGATAAAACAAAACTAAATTTTATTGATGAATCTTCTAATAAAAAATATACTTTAATGAAAGAAAACTTCAAGAAAGGATTAAATGAAGGAGTATTGTTAAGACAAAATTATGAAGAAGGAATGGAACAACAACAAAACAACCAAAGATTTGAATCGAAAAATACAAAAAGATTAAACTTCAAAAAAGACAATTTTATATGTGAAAGTCATATGTTTACATTAATACCAGAAGATTACAAAGTTCATGGGAATAGATTCTATATGAAAGATGCCTCCGAAAATGAGTATCTTATTGAATGGAATGATAAATTGAAACAAAAGGCTGTAATTCTTGAACATAAAAACGAAAAGAAATTGAATGAAAATATGTCAAGAATGAAAGATTTATGGAATTATAATTCTTTAAATACAACAAAACCTTTGAATGAACAAGAAAGGGTTAGTGAGAAACAAAATTTAGGAAATTTTATTCAAAAGGTAAAAGAAGTTTCCAAGAAAAATGATTAATAAAAATTAAAATTGTACTGAATGTATTATGAGTAATAATATTGATAAAAATGGTGTAGTAAGCAAACATCCTCTTGGAACATTGGTGGAATTAGCAGGAAAATATGGTAAAAATACTTTATTGTATGGAACTATGGCTTTTCTTGTATATGTATTTGGAATAAGAGAGTTAATTAATCCCCCACAAAGATATATTAAAGAACAACTTGAACAAATTGATAAAGATAGGGAAGAATCCCATATAAAAGGTATAGAAAAAAGAAACCAGGCAGATATTTTGATACCTGCATTATTAGACCAGTTGAGAATCAACACAAACGCAACAAGAGTTTTATTATTTGAATTTCATAATAGCACAAGTAATGTGAATAATTTACCATTTTACCATTTCACTTGTACTTATGAAAGAATTGATCATAATGATAATACTTTAGATTATATATCTGATAATTTTTATTTTCAGAGAACAGGTGATTACAGTGATTTTTTAGTTAGATTAAGAGAGAAACATTTTCTCTTTGTAAAATCGTTTGAAGATGAGCAAATTCATTCAAGGTTATCTGTTAAACTAATGAGAAGCTGTGCAAAGTCAGCTTATTTCTATGAAATAGATGGATTAGTGTTACCAAGTGCTATATTAATCATAATTTCTAACTATGGTGAGTTAAATGAAGAGTTGATAAATAGAAATATTGCTAAAACAGTTCCTAATATTGCTTCATTATTAGAAGGAATTAATCGTCCACCAAATAAATAATGTTTTAAATCTAACAAAATGAGATGAATAATAACTCAACAAATAATAGTAAAACTATAACCAATATTCTTCAGTGGATATTGATTGTAGTTTTAATTGCATTATCACTATACTACAAAAATAGTTCGTGTAATCTTAAAAAAGATATAGTAGAAATGAATGATAAGAACACAACAGTCATTACTTATCAATCTTCTGAAATATCTAAATTAAAAGATGCAAATACCGAGTTGTATGAAAAATACAAAAATGACAAACAAGTTGAATATATTATTCAATACAAGTACAAGTACAAAGATGATGTTACATTAACAGACCCAACAAAAGTATTAGTTGGTTCATCAAATACTACATCAGAAGGAGAAGCAATAGAAAATGATTCTATCCAAAAATGGTTATATAAAGATAAAACTGATATACTTGATTATGAAATAGGGGTATATGCAGAAGAAAAACCTGACAGTGTTAATTTTAAATTTGAATTAAATGATACTATTACTATAGTAAATAAGAAATTATATGATAATATGTATCAAACTTATATAAGTTCAACTTCCCAATCTCAAAATCCCATAGAACCAATTGTTGTGTATAAACCTAAGAAAAAATTCTGGGATAATTTTAGTTATGGTCCACAAATAGGAGGTGGAGTGGGTGTAATCAACAAAAATTTTGATTTTTATGTTGGTTTTGGTGTTACTTATAATTTAAAATGAAGTAAGTGTGAAAGATTTATAAATAAGACTTGATAAGTTCAGGTCTTTTTTTATTTTAAAAGTAAAAGATAATTCTATGTTAGAAAAAATAAGTTTATTTGTATTTATACTCTCAATTCTCTTCCTGTTGAAAGAAGGGTATTTGTTTGTACAACAGATATTGAAAAATAGAGAGATAGTGGATGAAATGGTAAGTCCTTATAAAATACCATTCATAAGATTATTATTTGTTGGCTTGTCGCTTTCATATTTTATAACATGTTTAATTAAAGGGTTTTGAAAATGGGTAGTTTAGAAAAACATATTGAAAATATAGGATGGAGATTCCTTGGAATGAAAAAGGAAAATACTGTCCTTAATGGTGTAACTGAAACAATCACCAGAATAGAAATTGATTTCAAATCAGGTATTTCTAATTATAGATGGCAAATGTTTGGTTTACCAGATAATGTACCTGTAAATGAACAAACAATCAAATGTGTTAAACGTAAAAGTGATGATGAGGTATATTATTTATTCAGTACTTCAAAAGAAGTTGGATTTATAGAATTAATAAAACATGCACAAGCAATTATTGATGTTAATTCTTCCATTGAAGAAAAAAGAAATTTATTAAGTTTGAAAATAGAGGAATTAACCAAATTGTTTAGTGAACTTGAATATAGTGAGTTGAAAACGTTAACATTCAAATACAAACAAAAAAGAAAGAAAAATGTTAAAGTTGAAGAAGTTGTGGACAAAGAAAATAATTCCATTAATTCAGATTAATTATGGCTTGCAATTGTAAAAAGAATGTCAATGTCAAAACTATCACCAAGAAACAGTTAATTGATAATCTTCAAAATAAAACAACTTCTGGTGAATTAAATTTGCCAAAGCCAAGAGAATTGCCTAAATTTGTAGGTACAAAAATAATTTATTAAATTTGAAATTGTATGATTTTTACTATTTTTTTAATATTCAGTATAGTATGTTATGTAGGTGCATTTACTGTCATTTATAAAAAACCAATTATTACCAGACCAATAGAATGGTTATTTAAATTTGTTGGTTTGAAAGATGCATTGGGTTGTATGATATGTATGCCATTATATGTTGGTTTCTTTGTATCAGCAGTAAACATGTTCATTTTACCTGATATGGTTTTTACGCCATTATATGCTATTAATGGCTATGCTGATACTTGGTTATATAAACTTGCATATATAGTGTTAGATGGCTTTATAGCATCTGGTATGGGGTATTTAATCCATTCAATGCAAGAGTATTTTGAAAACAATAGTCAAGAATGGACAGAAGAAGGAGATAGTCCTGATATTGTTAATAAAATTTTATTAGATTGAGATATTTATATATAAATAAAGTATATGAATATTAAAACAAAGGAATTTATTGAAAAAACCAATATTGTTCATGGCGATAAATACTTATATGATGAAGTAGAATATATTAATAATAAAACTAAAGTATGTATTATTTGTAGGGATCATGGTAAGTTTTGGCAAAGGCCAGATGCTCATTTATCGCAAAAACAAGGTTGCCCTATTTGTAGTAGAATAGAATCAGATAAAAAAAGAAGATATACAATAGAAAGATGGGAGCAAAAAGCGAAATTAGTACATGAAGGAAAATATGATTACACAAAGATAGTGTATCAAGGAAGTATTAATAAAGTGTGTATAATTTGTCCAGAGCATGGGGAATTTTGGCAATTACCATCACAACATTTACAAGGAACTGGTTGTCCTATTTGTAATGAATCTAAGTTGGAAAAATATGTTAAATTAATATTAAATAATAATTTAATAAGGTCTGAGAGACAAAAAACATTTACTTGGTTGAAAAATGATAAAACTAATTATGTTTTACCATTAGATTTTTATCTTCCAGATTACAATATTGCAATTGAATGTCAAGGGGAGCAACATTTCAAAAATAACAGATGGTTTGGTTGTAAAGATAAAAATAGAATATATTATTATTTTAAAGAGATTCAAAAAAGAGATAAAATCAAGAAAGAATTATGTAAAAAGAATAATCTTCCCTTATATTATATCAACTATAATGATAATGTAGAAGAAAAATTAAATGAAATATTGAAAAAATGTCAATAGATTATATAGAAGAATTAAAAAATGTAGATAGGGAAAGACTTTTGTTTGGAAAACAAATGGAAGTTGAATCAAATAATCTTATATATCAGTTGAAAAATACTGATTTAGGACAACGTATAAAAAGTGAAATTCTTATCCCCAAAAAATTAAAAAAGGATAGATTTTATAAAATAAAACAAAGTATAAATAAATTCTTCAACTTATTTGGATGACAACAAAAAAACATTTTGCCACAGAAAGAGATATATTTAGAATTGTAACCATACTAAACAGAGAGTTTAGTGATTATGATTTGACTAATATGGAAATCAAAATTGGTTTACCATCTTACAAGTTAAGAAAATTGGATGAATTTTTATTCAAGAAATTTAATCCAAATATGTCTGTATCTAAATTTGTTTCACAAGAAGAAATTAATATGAATCTTGGTGAAATTAAGTTTGTGCTTTATAAGAATAGTGATGAAGAACCAGAAATCAAAGTAGATGAAAATGGTAATGAATATATGGATTAATCTTTCGCTATCGGAATTTTATTATATTTGTTCATAATCCTTTCCAATTTAACTTTGTGGTTTTCTTCATCTGATATGATTTCTTGTATATCAGCTATATCATCCCTATCACTTGTATGTTGAAGTAAATTCAAATAAATTCTAATAGCATCTGCTTCTGATTTAATTGCATTGGATATAAGTTCTGCTAATTCCAAATTAGGAGTTGGATATATTTTTTCCTCTTCATTCAATTTTTTTAATACTGAATTGGTAATCTCATTAATTATACTTTTTTGGATTTTCATATTGCTATTATTTATTATAAATATTTAATTGGATGACATAGTTTTCCTTATTTTTAACATATCCCAACCTGTTTTTTCTTGAATCATTTTTTCTGTAAAATCTTTGCTTAATGCTCCATCACTGAAACCAAAAAATGATATGTGTTTTATTTCTCTTTTCCTACATATTTCTTCAATTTTATTATATAAATCAATTATAATGTTTTTATTTTTTCCAATGATTAAATCAAAAATATAACTATCGTTTTTTATTAATAATTTATTCTTATAGACACTTATTTGTTTAAATTCATTATCTTTCAATAAAATATTATCTAAAATAAAAGTTATATCCTTTCTATCATACTTTGGTTCATATCCATATACAAAAAAGTTTTCTTCATAATTGTATTTGTTTTTATTCAGTATAACCCAGTCTTTTGCTTCTCTCTTTTTATTTTTCCATTCATTCATATCCAATTCAGGATTAACTTCAACAACATTTTCTACAAGTTTCCCATATTCATTAGGAAATTTAGTAGGTTTCAATTCTTCTTCATTTAGCTTTAATAATAATAATTCATATTTATATTCAAACTTATTTCTGTGCGAATATCTTTTTGATAATACTACATTTTTACTATTTTCTATGAACCTATCATAATCTTCAAAAGCACTTTTTTTATCAAGATATTTCCCAAATTGTTTTTTCTCAATACCATTTGATGTAACTATTATCTTATATTTATATTCTACCTTTTTTTTATTTGATGTAGATATATATTTTTTTAATTTTTTATCTCTCATTAATTTAGCAGCACTTTCACGCCTGCATTGTTCTGAACAGTATTTCCTTTCCACCTTTTTATTCAAGTACTTCAACTTAAATTCTATCCCACATTCATCACATATATAAGTTTTGAAATACTTCCCTCTTTTTCTCTTTATAATTCCCTCTTTTATTAATCTTTCTTTCTTCCTGTGATATTTTACCAAACTTTGTCTGCGTTCAATGTCTTTCTTATATTTTTCCCTTTCCTCCTCTGGGAATTTTTTCAAGTCAGCTTTTGTTAGTTTTCCTTTTTCAGCTTTTTTGATCAATTTCTTTTTTTCTTTTTCAAGAAGTACTTGAAGTCTGTTTTGTTGTACTCCCATAATTTTTCAATTTGAAATATTATTTATTTTAATATAAATATGTGAGTGAATTGAGAATGACTTGCTTTTTCAGGAAAGTTTTTTCTTTGTAAATTTTGATAAAAGAAAAAATAGTAATACCTTTGTGATGTAAATTTTTAAATAAGATTAATATGAATAAATTTTTTGACATGAGCGAGGACATACAAGAATTATGTTCTCAAGTGATGGGTGAAGAAACCCCAGGTTTAATGACAATGGGTTTGAATTTTAAGTATCTTGGTACAACCAAACAAAATACAGTCATTAAAGTAAGTAAAGGTAATCCTATTACTGAATTTATGATAAATGAAACTCAAACAATTATCATCTGTATTTATGAAGCTGCTTTTGATAGATTGACAGATGAATACAAAAGATTGGTTCTTGCTTCTGCTTTTGCTTCTATTGAATTTGATGCAGAAAAAGATAAAATTACTATCAGTGGTAATAATGGTACTTCTTTAAGTGAAGCAATGTATTTGAAGTATAAGGAACCAGCAGTTCTATCTATATTTAATGGATATGCTGCTATTAGACAAATTCAAGAAGAAGAAAAAGAAGCAAAAGCTCTTGCTGCTGCTGAAAGAGAAGAAAAAAGGAAATTGAAAAATGCCTAAATTATGCAAATTGAACAAGTTGTTCAAGTTACAAAATCTGATAGTGAGAAGATAATCGAAGATGATTTTATAAAAAAACTTCGATTTAATTCAACTATTTTGATGATGTGTCCAATTTGTGGAAAGTTGTTGAAAGTAAATAAAAAGGATGAGAAATAAAATCTTTGTGGTTTTGATTGTTCAAAGTGTAATATCACTGTTGTGATTAAATATCATTCACCCATTTTGAAGTTTGATTGATATTTACTTTTGTCTAATAATTACACGTCTGTTTCCACCCTTATTTATTAAAGGTCTTTGAATTGGTTTTTGTACTTGTGAAGTAGTTCTTTGTTGAGGTTTAGATTTACAATTACACATATGTTCGTACTATTTATTAAATAAATATTGATTATATGTGTTTTTTAACAATTTAGATTTGGAATTTAGAAAATAAAGTCATATCTTTGCAGAGTAATTCAAATGAATAAGTGTTGAAGTGATAAAAGAGTGAAAAGTGATACTTCAATTAAATGTGGTGAGAGATACACAGCTTGTTACTTTGATTCAATATATAAAGTAAACATACAGCAAATTTAAAATAACATCAAATTTTCATTTTGGCAAGTTAAAAATTGTTTACTGTTCTTTGAAATAAGGTAATCCATGTAGCTCAGTTGGTTAGAGCACCTAAAATGAAGTTTTTTGTATTGAGAAATGTTCAGCAGTATTATCTAAATCGCTTGTAACGAAGGGGTCGGCAGTTCGAGTCTGTCCATGGGTTCAAAGATTTCTTGTTTAGATTAAAACAAGTGGCAGAGAAAAGGTTAAGAAAACATACAGCAGTTTTAGTTTGACCATATAAACGAACAAATGTTTTCTGAAAGTTAAAAGATAGGGTTAACAACTGTTAAATAAAAAACTACAAAAAAGTGGAACAAAGCATGATAGGGATGAGAATGCTGCCATTAATATTGAACATGAAGGTTTAAGAATATTAGAAGAAATAATAGGCTGCCGTACAGCCGAATATACGCTTGTGGAGAACCCAACTATGGATGACAAGGAACTGAAAGTTCCCCTAAAAAGTAGTGGCTCATTGAAACAAGAAAAACAAGTTAATCTTATAAAAGGAAACCTAAAGGTTTACCAATTTTTTGTAATTTTGTTTATACGGTATAGTTTTAACTGGTTTAATCCATTAACTTATATTTACTTTTTACTTATTATTTGTTCATCATAGAAATAATGAAAAGTAAACGTGACATAGAAAAATATCTATCCAAATATTATGAATATTTGGGGAAAGCAGATACAGAATTAGGGAAAATTATTGATGAAATAAGAAAACATTCACAAATTTTTCCTGATGATTTTGTACATAATGAGTTTGCAGGAGATGGTTTGGGAATTTATCCTGAACACATGAATGATAGTAACACTTATGTTTCAATATTGGATATTGTCAATGCAATAAAAAATGGCGAAGTTTTAAACGAAAAATGGTATGAAAATAATAAAGTCTTGTAAATAAAATGAGTGAAATAAAATATAGTAAATATCAAGAAGCAATCTTTGATTGGGTTCAAAATGGAAAAGGTAATGCAGTAGTTCAAGCAGTAGCTGGATCTGGAAAGACATTTACGATTGTGGAAGCAGTTAAACTTATCCCTGAAGATAGCAAAGTTTTATTCCTTGCTTTCAATAATAGTATTGTCAAAGAGTTACAAACCAAAATCAAAGGTGATAACATACATGTAAAAACCTCTCACAGTTTAGGTTTCTCTTTATTAAAAGAACACTTTAAGGATATTAAAGTTCAATTAAATGAATACAAATATTCCAATTTTTTCAAAAAAAATTTCCTTGAATTAGCACAATATAGTAACTTAAAAACTAAAAAAGATATATCTGATTTCAAAGAAAATATACTTGATTTACTTGATTTGGCAAGAGTGTATTTATGTGCAAGTGAAGAAGATATTGAAGCATTGGCTGATAAGTATGATTATTGTTTCATTAGTAATGAAGCTGAAATCATATTAAGATTAATTGCATGGGGAGTGGAAAATTGCGAAGAAGTTGACTTTACAGATATGATTTCTTTACCCAATTATTTAGACCTTAAAACCAAAAAATACAGATATGACTTTGTACTTCTTGATGAATGTCAAGACCAGTCAATAGCCATGCAACTTTTATTTAAGAGAGTAATAAAAAAAGGTGGTAGATGGATTGCAGTAGGAGATGGAAGTCAATGTCAACCAGCGGGTACTAAAATACTTTTGTCCAATGGTAATGAAAAAAATATAGAGGATATAAAAATTGGGGATAGAGTGGTAACTTATGATGCAAGAGATAAATCTTCATTTATGAATTACATGCCAAAAGAACATAATTTAAAATATGCTTGTAAGGTTTTAGACACAGCAAATAGATATGTTGATAAAACAATAAAAATAAAAACAATGGATGGAAAAGAAAGTGAATATTCTTTTAACCATATTTGTTATGCCAAAATAAATAAAGAACATGCTTATAAAACTTACATTCTTTATTTAACTTCCAATAATAAAGGAATGTGGAGAATAGGAATAACTCAACTTTTTAAATATACAAATTCTAAACACACATTTGGTTTGAAAGGAAGAATGTCAGGTGAAAGATGTAATAAAGGTTGGATACTTAAAATGTATGATAATTATGTTGATGCAAAAATGGATGAAAGTCTTTATTCATTAATGTTTCAGATACCACAAATAACTTTTAGATGTGATGATAGAAAAATAGTTATTAGTGATAAACATGTAGAACAATTTTTCGTAGACATAAATCTATTTGGAAACTTAAATGATAGAGCAAAAAATTGTTTAGAATACTTTAATAAAGATATAAATTATCCATTTAGCGAATCCAATAAAAGAAATCATAGAAGTAAAGAACATATTTTTGAAATTGAAGCCTGTAACTTATTTCCAAAATATATGGATGTCGGTATTTTCAATCCTCAAAACATACAATATAGAACTCATGGCAAAAACAAAAGAAAATATGAACGAATTAGAATAGAATATTCTCAAATTACAGATTTAAATGTAATAAATGAAACTAAAAAAGTGTATTCTTTGGATGTGGAAAGAAGACATAATTATGTTGCAGATGGAATTTTAACTCATAATTGTATAAATTCGTTTGCGGGCAGTGATTTAGAAAGTTATGATAAACTCACAAAAGAACCATATACAATCACATTACCATTATCCATTTGTTATCGGTGTCCAAAAGTCATAGAACCAATAGCACAAAAATATGTTCCCAATTTTGAAGTTAAGGAAAATGCTATTGAAGGTAAAGTAAACCATGACTTAAAAGTAGATGATATTATAGATGGTTCTATGGTATTATGTAGAAATACTGCACCACTTATCAGTTTATACATGAAACTTCTTGCAAAGAATAAAAAAGCCTTTGTTAAAGGAAGAGATATTGGTAACAATATGATAAAAATGATTGAAAAGACTGAAAAATTGGAATTAAATGTTAATTTGAAAGCTGATGGCGTTTTTGTTCAATTATATAAAAGATTATTTGAAACCAGAGATAAATTAATGTTGAAAAAAGGATTGGATTATGCTGAAGCAAGTGTACATGATGCAACAATGTATATCCATGATGTGATAGATGCTCTAAAGGTCTTATCGGAAGGATTGAAAACATCCCTTGAATTAATCCAAAGAATTAACTATGTGTTTAGTGATACAAATACAGGGGATGGAATAACATTATCAACAATCCATAAATCGAAAGGATTGGAAGCTGAACATATTTACATTTTATGCCCTTCATTAATTCCATCCAAATATGCTTTTAAGGATTGGGAAATACAAAGTGAGAAAAATCTTCAATATGTTATGTACACTCGAACAAAAAACACATTGAACTTTATCTCTGAAAAGGATTTTTCCCCCTCTATTGCTTATAATGATGTTGATGCTGTATTATCAACATTAAGAGTGATTGAACCTATTGTATTTAATATATTGAATCCAGAACAACAATTTACACAAGTTGCAAATAATGAATTGTACAAAATCAGTAGTGATGTTAAAAATATTGAGGAAACAGAAAAACCAGCTTTAAAAGTTACTACTGATGATGTTGACCAATCTGAAAAATTTGCAGAAATATATGCTAAAAAGAAAAAAAGGTTTGAGAAATTGTTACTTGGTTTGACATGGGAAGATGCATTAGATACTATGAATGATTTGAATTTAAGTAATGATATAAGAGTTGTTAAAGAAGATAATAAAAATTACATAATAACTTGTGATTTCAAACCTGACAGATTGAATATTACTTTGGTAGATAAATTTATAACAGATATTGAATTTGGATAATATGGCAAAAGATAAAGAATGGTTCAAGAAATTTGTTCAGGAAAATGGTGATAAAAATATTAGTTGGAGACATGATAGAATACAATTTCCATGTCATAGTACTGATAGAGAAAAAGCATTTTCTGATGCTTGGATAAAAGAAAATGAGGATAGGAGATGGATTGATTATGGGTGGGGATTATTACAGGATAATTTTTGTAGTAGCCTAAATACCCCTGATCATCTTGCTTATAATGTTTTACACAAAATTACTAAAAGAGAACGTGTTATTGTTGCAACAATAATTCAATGGCTTGGAACTAATTGTGGTTGGTGTTGGCTAAACAAAGCTGTAAATAATGCAGGTTATAGAATAGTAAAAATTAAAGATGAAAAAGAGAATACCTTGGAATAAAGGAAAGAGAAAACCAATAGTTGATGAACTTGGATATAAATGGTGTAATTGTGAAATACCAAACCTTGTATCTAATCATGGTGTTGGGAGAGGTTTAGCATACTGTTTAAAATGTAAAGAATATTATTATCATTAAAAATATGGGATATAGAACATACATTGGCGAAATGCCAAAGAAAGAATACAACAAAATTAAATCAATGACTGAAGAAGAATTGATTGATTTTTATAAAATAGAAAAAGAAGAAGATGGTAGTTGGTATAAAGGGGTTTATGAATATGGAAAGGAATTATACGGATTTGGTAAATATACGGATTTTCAACCGCCAAAAAAATCTATAAACCCCTTCTTCAAGAAAAAAGAAGTTCAAAAAATATATGATTGTGACTATGATTTTCATATTGTAACAAAAGAGTTTTTAGCTTATCTAATTGAAACATACAGATTGAAAATAGCTACTAATTATCAAGATATGATAAAACCATTCTTTAAAAAATTCACATGTAAAAGTGAGTTCTTAAATTCAATCAAAACAGATTATGATTATCCCAACCATCATTATACTTTTGATTTCTCAAAAATTACACAAGAAGAACAAGATGCTTTATTCAAAATTATAGAACATATCAGAGATTTTAATAGTGAATGGAATTATTTAACTCCTTATGATTTAGAAGATGGGAAAGATGAAATTACTAATAGTTGGAAATATGAATATGGTCTTTTTGAACTTGTTAGGATTTATAAAACCTTTGATTGGAAAAAGAAAGTAATGATTTATTATGGTTATTAAATATGATAAAAGTTGTAGAATGTAATAATCCATCAAATTGGGATAATCTAAAATCACTATTTTATGATAAATGGGATATGTATTTATTAAACTTGAAATAAATATGGAATTATTAGAGGTATTATCAAAGAAAGAAGAAATAGATACTATAATTGAAGATATTCGTTATCATGATAATGTATGGAAAACATTATTAATGAAAGATTCTACTATCATTAAAATCATTGATGGTGAAAGAAATAAGTATATTCATTATGATTCATTTGAAGATTATATTAATGGAGAAGGAATTAATATAGATGAAATTTGTATTCAAGAATATACAGATATTAGAAAAATAAATCTTTCTGTGGTCAATAAACTATATGATGGAATATTACCTTCAATAGGAGAAATGGATGATATTGTGGAAATATGCTCATTAACAACTGATTGTCAAGATATATATGCAGAATTATATTTAGAAGGTTTTAATTAATATTATAAAAAAATATGGAAAATGTTAAACAAGTAATAGTGATGAGAAAAGACTTGAACATGAGGAAAGGGAAATTAATTGCCCAGGGTTCACATGCGAGTTTAGGGGCATTGTTAGAATCATTCAATAAATATGAATATACTCCTGGTTCTAACAATCTAATTAGAATGAATTGCTATGAAGTAAGATTTGAAAAAGATGGGGTATTAGACAAATGGCTGAATGGTATCTTCACCAAAATATGTTTATATGTTGAATCAGAACAAGAATTGATAGATTTATATAATAAAATATGTTCTACTAATTCAGAAATACCATGTGTAATGATTGAAGATAGTGGTTTAACCGAATTTCATGGTGTGAAAACAAAAACTTGCATTGGAATTGGTCCTTGGTGGGGTGAAGAAATTGATGAATTTACGAAAGAATTAAAATTATTATAATATATGAAGTTAGACAAAATAACAAACAAAAGGGAAGTAGATGGAAATGAACCAAATCCGAATGATGAGTTTTATACACCTGAATATGCTATAACTCCTTTATTAAAGTATCTGAAACCAAATTCCAGAATATGGTGTCCTTTTGATACACAAGACAGTCTATTTGTTAAATTACTGAAAGAAGATGGGCATGATGTATTCTATACACATATTGTTGATGAAACAGACAAAGGTGATTTTTTCAATGACAGATATAATAAAGAAAGTTTGGGGAAAAGAAATATTGATTATATAATCAGTAACCCACCATATTCTTTAAAAACAGAAGTACTTCAAAAGTTATTTGCCATGTTATTAGGCGTTGTTGGTATATTTGAAAGTCAGAAAAGATTTAATATGTTCAAAGATAATGACTTTGAAATCATGTATTTCAACAAGAGAATAAGTTATTTTAGAAGTTATGACGAGGTAAAGCCTATGTTAAATCCACCTTTCAGTAGCGTTTATATTTGTCATAATATTTTACCTAAACAAATTGTATTTGAGGAGGTAAACAAATGAGTAAAAAATTAAACACAGAGGAATTTATAGAAAAAGCAAGACTTGTCCATGGGGATAAATATGATTACTCAAAAGTTCTGTATAAAAACAGTAGAACCAAAGTTTTAATTAAACATAAAAAATGCAACAGTGAGTTTTGGCAAACTCCTGCTGCTCATTTATCTGGTAGAGGATGTAATTGTTGTAAAATACCATTATATGATATAATTGGTGAAGAGAATTATAATATGCAAGCAATTTTAATGAAAATTATAGCTTATATTAATGCTCGTGATATAACAGTAGAATTTCAAGATGATAATAAATATAAAGTTGAAACAAGTTACAAAAATTTTAAAAGTGGTACAGTAAAAAACAGATTTTTCAAATATAAAAGTTTTTATGGGGTTGGTTTTTTAGGGGGAAATGAATATAAACTGACAAATGAGAATAGAAAAATTTGTAATGTATGGAGAAAAATGTTGGGTAGATGTTATAACAATGAAATTCAAAAAAAATTACCAAGTTATATAGGTTGTACAGTTTGTAATGATTGGCATAATTTTCAAAATTTTATAAAATGGTATAAAATTAATAGAAAAGAGGTGAAATGTTTAAAAGTGGAAATTGATAAAGATATATTAGTTAAAGGTAATAAAGTGTATTCTCCTGAAACTTGTCTTTTAGTTCCTCCAAGAATTAATGGTTTAATTACAAATTGTGTTAAATCAAAAGGAAATTTTCCAATGGGAGTTTCATTTGATAAAAAATCAAATAAATTTAGAACACAAGTACAAAAAAATGGAAAACGATTTGTTGAATTTTATGAAACAACTAATGAAGCGTTTTTAGTATATAAAACTGAAAAAGAAAAATACATAAAAGAAGTGGCAGATGAGTATAAAGATAAAATACCACAAAAGTTATATGATGCTTTATATGCTTATCAAATTGAAATTACTGATTAATTAAAAATGATGAATAAAATTGATATATACAAAGATTTAATTGATAACAATGTACCGATATTTAATGTAATAAAACCTCATCAATTAAAAGAACATATTGACCAATATGTAATTGGTCAGGAAGAAACAAAACGAATATTGTGTACAGCAGTTTATAACCACTACAAAAGAATTATCAATAACAATGATATAGAAAATGATATTGTTGAGATTGATAAATCCAATATACTGTTATTAGGACAAACTGGTAGTGGAAAAAGTTATTTAATTAAAACAATAGCAAAATTTCTAAATGTCCCCTGTTTTATAGCAGATGCAACCACCCTTACAGAATCAGGTTATGTTGGAAGCGATATTGAAACTGTTTTGTGCGGATTATTACAATCAGCTAATGGAAGTCTTAAATTAGCTGAAATGGGGATTTGTGTTATTGATGAAATTGATAAGATAGGAAGAAAATCTGAAAACCCATCAATCACTCGTGATGTTAGTGGGGAAGGTGTACAACAAGGACTATTGAAACTATTGGAAGATAGTATAGTGGAAATTCAATCAGATGGTAAAAGAAAACACCCTGATAAACCTACCATTCAATTTAATACCAAGAATGTATTGTTCATTGGAATGGGAGCATTTGAAGGAATTGAAAGTAAAATAAAAAGACGATTGAATGTATATAAGGTAGGATTTAATACAGCAAATGAAAGAAAAGAAATAAATGAAAATGAAATTCTCAAATATGCTATTCCACAAGATTTGAAATCATTTGGATTAATTCCTGAACTTATTGGTAGATTCCCAGTTATTACCAATACAAATCCCTTGACAGAAGAAATGTTGGTTGATATTCTGGTAAAGCCAAAAAATGCCATTACAAAGCAGTTTAAGGAACTCTTTAAGATGGATGACTGTGAGTTATCATTTGATGATGATGCGTTGCTTGAAATAGCCAAAATAGCCATTAAATTGAAAACTGGGGCAAGAAGTTTACGCAATATTCTGGAAAATTTATTGCAAGATTATGCTTTTGAAATTCCAGAGAAAGAAATTAAAAAAGTAAATATAACAAAAGAATATGTAATAGAAAAGACAAAAGCCAATTTCATGAACTCTGACTGATATTTATTATATAAATTTTTTGAAGTATATGAAATTGATTGAAAAACTGAAAGATGAAGACATTATTGGAAGAGTTGGTAAAACCATTTACATAAAAGAAGGTGTAAGATTTTTACACAATAATTTTACAGATGAAGATGATACTAAAAATGAGAGTTATCCAACACAAAATACTTATCTTGAAGAAATGTCTGAAGAAGAATTGTTATATTAATTTGGAAAAATAAAAAATGTTTTGTATCTTTGTTATATATTGAAAAAATATGACAACAATAATTTTACTTTTAGTATTAGGATGGGTTATCCCTTCCCTTGTGTGTATTCTTTATAATTTCACTGAATATAAAGAATTTCAGATTTGGTCGTTAATTCCTGTAGTAAACTTTTTCACAGGGTATTATTGTTTTGTAGGATGGTCAGATGAATTTGATAATTTATGGGGAAGATTATTGTTTATGTTTCTTGCAGTAATTTATATTTTTGTAGTAACAATAGGCTGTTTAGTAGTAATCGCAATGAATTAAAAATATGGAATGGAAAACATTAGAAGATAGAATGAATTATTATAGGAAGTTGTATGATTATAGACTTCCTCTTAAAAGTTATGTAATCCTTAATTTGGATGGCAGGGCATTTAGCAAACAATTCAAGAATAAACTCAAAAAACCTTTTGATGAAGGTTTTATTGAAGATATGAATGAAGTTGCCAAATATCTATGTACCAATATTTCAGGTGCAATATTTGCTTTTGTTCAATCTGATGAAATCAGTGTATTTGTTTGTGATTATGATTCAAGGGAAAAACAAGCATGGTTCGATTACAGATTATCTAAAATAAACTCCCTTGCAGCATCAATGGCAGCTTCCAAATTCAATCAATTAAGAATGATTAGAAAACTGGAAGGTCAAATGGGAGAGAGTTGGTTTGATGAAAATGGTAATTGTTATAAACAAACAATAGATGGGGTTGAAGTTGATAAAGACTTAACCATTTATGACCAAATGAGAGAGTTCAAATTAGCTGAATTTGATTGTAGAGCATTTGCTTTACCAACACAAAATGATGCCTTTTCATGGTTTCTCCACCGCCAGTTAGATTGTGTAAGAAATAGTATATTAATGGCAGCTCAAGCATATTTTTCATATAAACAATTGTTAGGTAAAAAATGTGAACAAGTACAAGAATTATTATTCCAAGAAAAAAATATCAATTGGAATAACTATCCTGCTGGACAAAAAAGAGGTAGATTGATTGTTAAAAAGAAATTCGTTAATGGTAAA
>LSPZ01000084.1_pt1 | contig 17824 bp, 17 predicted proteins | sample 651281 | NCBI WGS metagenome assembly LSPZ01 (sample SAMN04438313, study PRJNA306036) | termite gut metagenome | isolation source: viral DNA filtered from gut of termites from termite colony 2 | host: Coptotermes formosanus | place: USA: New Orleans, Hayne Blvd. | collected 2013-06-18
TAGTATAAGTGAGAGCAGGCACAACCGTACCGTTTCCTGCAATCACCCAATCGGCCTGGGTATTGTTTGTTCCCCAAATATTGTTGTTTAAATTTGACCATAAGTAACTATTGTTTGACTGCTTGGTTAAATTGTTGTCGTCCAATTTTACAGCACCTGCATCACGGAATGCGTTGGTTGAAGTTCCAACAAAATATCCTCCGGTTCCCATTGATAATTCTTTTACTCCAACAAATGGAATATTTGTAGTGGTAATTACAGCGGCCCACACACTGGTAGCACCTTCAAAATTTGGAGTTGGAGTTCCTGGCGTAGCTGGCGGTGGCGTTGGGACTGGATCATCCTTTTTATCCTTTTTACAACTGGTAAAAGCGATACTCACGGCCATGCTGGCAATAAGTAATTTTCCTGCGATTGTCTTTTTGTTCATGGTAATATTAATAGTTAAAATGTGTTTAAAACAAAAATAAGGTTTTTAGTTGATTGACCAACTTCTTTCACAGAAAAAAGGAAATTTTTTATGCTTGTTTTTCAGAAACAACGTAACTACGATCGGTTGTTTAAAGGTTATGGTAATTGCGTTAATACCTCAACACCATCTTTGGTAAGTAAAACAGTATGCTCAAATTGGGCACTTAGCTTCCCATCAATGGTTCGTGCCGTCCAGCCATCTTTCCGGTCTATTTTTGCTCTGGCTTTTCCGGCATTTATCATGGGTTCAATGGTAAACGTCATTCCGGGTTTTAGAATGGGCCCCGAATTTTTAGGCGCAATATGGTTTACCTCTGGTTCTTCATGAAATTTTACCCCAACTCCATGACCACAAAATTCATACACTACGGAATAACCATGAGCCAACGCATGACAGTTAATTTCAAATCCTATATTTCCCAAATAATTTCCGGGAAAACATTGTGCAATACCTATGTCAAGACACTCGTTGGTAACACGAATCAGTTTTTGAGCATATTCGCTTATAACGCCCACCGTAAACATAGCACTGGTGTCGCCAAAATATCCATTTAAGATGGTGGTAACATCAATATTCAGTATATCGCCCTCTTTTAGTTCGTAGGGGCCGGGAATGCCGTGGCAAATCACATCATTTATTGAAATACAGCTCGATTTGGGATATCCGCGATAGCCCAGCGTGGCTGGAATGGCTCCATGATCGCGTATAAACTGCTCAATGTTTCGGTCTATATCTTCTGTTTTTACTCCGGGTTTCACCAACCCGCCTGCAAACCTAAGCGTCTTCGCTGCTAATTTTGAGCTTTTACGGATTCCGTCTATCTGTTCAGGATTTTTAATTAAAATAGCCAACGTAATTTTTTCTTGCAATTATCCGCAATTATAACATTTATTCCGATTTCTCTTCAAGTTCTTCTTTGGCATTCAAAAAATCATTAAATTTGGGTATAGGTCTTTTAAGTCTCTTCTCCAATCCTTTGTCAATGCTTGAGTTTAATTCAAAGCCAATCAATAAAATCATGCAATTAAAATAGATCAGCAATAAGACCACAATTAGAGTTCCGATAGATCCATAAAGTTTATTATATGAATTGAAATTATTTACATAAAAAGCAAATCCAAGTGTAGTTATGATAGATAAAATAGTAGCCAGCGTGGAACCGGGTGAAAAAAAACGCCATTTTTTTGTCTTGGACGGCCCCCAGTAATACAAACTTGAAATCATGGTGAAAAATAAAAAAAGTACGACCAACCATTTGATAATGGTAAGTGCTACAATTGATGTTTTGTTACCGAAAACACCCCATACCGCCATTTTCTGCATTAACCACTCGCCTGATGTAATTAACCCCACAGCCACCACCACTGTAGCTGAAATGAGCATAGCCAAACCAGTAGAAACAAAGCGCTGTTTTAAAAAAGAGCGCTCCTCTTCATCTTTGGTATATTTATTAAAAGCATTCATCATGGAGTGAATACCGTTGGTTCCAAAATACAAGGCCATCAACATACTAAATGATAGCAAACTTCCTCTTTGGTGTTTAAGTATATCCTCTAGTGTTGACTCAATAGATACGTAGGCACTTTTAGGTAAAATATCGCTAAAGAATTGAAGAATGGCTTCATGCGAATTACCAATAGGTAAATAAGCCACGAACGTAAAGAAAAAAATAGCTGATGGAGATAAAGCCATAAAAAAATTAAACGCCAGAGAAGTGCCCCGCACGTTCAACTCCTCCTTTAACACCTCTTTTATAAAGAAACTGATTACGCTATAAACAGGCACACGCTCAAAGCCTGGTAATGTAATTACCTTAAGAAAACCTACTAATCTGAGGTAAAGTGAAAATTTGCTTAAATACCGATGTATACCTACCATGCAATTAGTAAAAAAATGGCATTAATAATCCAGCCAATTGGCTTGGGCATCGGGTAGGTCGTTTGGTTGAGTTGTTCATAAATGCAAGGGAAACTACTCCACGATTAATTAACTGTGCCCGCTCATTTACAATTTCAAAATCAAAGGTGATTCGTGCCGTTGGCATTTCCCGAATAATAGTTCTAATGGTTAATTGCTCATCATAAAGTGCCGGAAACAAGTAACGGCAACGCATTTCCAATACAGGCATCTGTACTCCGCTTTCCTCCATTTCCCGGTAAGTCATGCCAAGCGAGCGAAGTGCTTCCACCCTACCAATTTCATAATATAAAGCATAATTACCGTAATATACTACACCCATCTGATCTGTTTCCCCGTACCTAACACGCACTTTTGTTTCGTGAATGAACATGGTTATTTATAAATTCTTCGCTTATTTAATTCATGCTGGTACTTTCGGGCATTTGCCAGGTGTTGCTCTATTGTTTCGGCAAAATTATGATACCCCGAAAAATCTTCCCTTGCACAAAAGTAAATGTAATGGTGTACATTCGGGTGTAATACCGCTTCGATTGCCATTTGCGATGGAATACAAATTGGACCGGGAGGAAGCCCCTTATATTTGTAAGTATTATAAGGAGATTCGGTTTGCAACATAGCCGAGGTAACCCTTCGCACGGTAGCATCATTCATAGCAAAAATCACCGTGGGATCGGCCTGAAGCAACATCCCTTTTTTCAAACGATTCAAATACACTCCGGCCACCACAGGCATTTCATCCCTTTTATGTGTTTCCTTTTCTACAATAGAAGCTACAATACTTACCTGAACCTGATTTAATCCAAGTGAATCAGCCAATCGTTTACGTTCATCATCCCAGAAGGAACGGTATTCTTCATTTAACCTGTTAAACACCTTACTGGCAGAGCTATTCCAATAAAAATGATAGGTGTTTGGGATAAACATCGCCATCATGGTTTCCTGATTAAATGATAGCACCTTGAGGACAGAATCGCTAGTAACAAGGCTATAAAATTCATTACTATCAGCTTCGAGCTTTCGTCCAACCAACGATGCCAGATCTTTGAGACTATTCATAGAGCGAATTACCAAACTTACCTGCTCCTGATTGCCTGAACGAAGTAAATTAACCAACTCCCGGTTACTCATTCCGTTAAGAATTCGGTATTTGCCCGACTTTACCGATTTAGGATAATTCATGAGCGAGGCCACCCAGTCAAAGGTAAGCGTATTGGAAATTACCTTCTCCTCAGCCAATTGTTGTAAAACTGTACGGTAATCCGAACCAGTGCGAATGTAGAAAAAAGTGTAGTTTTTATCAGCCAACCTTACGTTAGGAGAAAACACCATTTGCCACCCCTTATAGCCCACTAATACCCCAATAAAAAACATAAAAAGGAAAATAAAAAAAACTAGTTGTACACGCGATTTTTTCTTTGCCATCGTATGACTTACTCAATTAAAACGGTTGAAATTTACCTAATTTCCCCCTTTAAGAAAAAACAAAAAACAAAAGGGTTAATCAAAAATAACTAATTTACCTAAAGCCAAATAATTAAGATTAAATAAATACATAAGAGTTGCACGTATTAGTTGAACTTAGAAATGAAATATTCGCAATTGTGAGTGTTAAGCTATATCCGGCATAGTATACCCTTAGTTTAATTGCTTTAATCTAATTTCTAACGAATAATTAAATGGAAACATGATATAATTCTTGTGCGAGTCGCCACCAAAAAAACATGAAGAAAAGTGACAATAAAATTTGTAAACTCGGCAACAAAATGTAATGCGGGGAAAAAGTGCAAGACCACCTATTGCATGAGCACTTGTTATTATTAGATTTTGGCCAAAATACCCAAAATTCGGGGATCTCCCGGCTTTCTCTTTAGAAGTTTCTGTAAAATAGCTTTCGCCTTTTGTTTTTCACCTATCAAATTATATAAGCCTGCTTTATTCAAAAGAACAGGTTCAAAATCGGGGTCAAGCTGCAGAGCTTTTTCATAATACTGGTTAGCCTCGGTAATATTTTGTTTAAGCATAAAAGCATAGCCAAGAGTATTTAGTGCAGGTAAATATTTGGGTTGTGTCCGCAGTAATTCCTGCAAAATCATAATTGCCTCATCAGGCTGTTGCAACTGAATAAGCCCTTCGGCCAGTTTATTCTGAAAAGCCAGATTGGCGGGAGCTAAATTTACCGCTTGCCTCAACCAACTTAATGACAACTGAAACTGATTTTGATTAAAATAACTTTGTCCTACCCGATATGCTGTCCAGGCATCGGTAATGGTAGTTGCCTGTGTATGCTGCATCAATTTAACCACTTCATCAGGGCGATTTTTTAAGTAATAGACATGAACGGCCAACTCCATCTTACGATGATCTAAAGTGCCTGAAAAAATCCAGCTCAGTGCCGAATCGAGTAACGAAATAGTTCCTTCAAACCGTTCGTAGTACGAAATATTGGCCTTTGACTTTGAATACGCATCGGCATGACGATTATTTACACAGGCAATCCCGATAAATTTTTTCACTTCTGCTATCTTTACTTCAGTGGCAGGTTTGCGGATATAATGATCGTGAACAGTAACATGTGGAATATCAATTGTACCAGAACGGGGCATGTGACAGGAAACACAATCGGCATGCTTTTGAACATGTTTTAAATCCGAGCTCATGGCAAATTTTTTCAAGACTTCATTATTGGTGCAGGTGCCTAATTTTTTCATATCATGGCAACCCGTACACGTATTATTAAAAATTTCTTTCCCTGTTACCTTTACGCTCACATGCGGATTATGACAACTGATGCAGGTAAACTGTAACGCTTCTCCGCTTTTACCATTATTCGATTGAATAAAACATTTACTCTGCTGCAAGCGGTCGGCATGAGATGCCATAATAAATTCGTTATCGGCACCATTGTATCGAGGCATATACACTTCCCAAAAATCACTCAATCGCATTCCGGGTCTGAAATCTCTGAATGTTTTTCCGGGTTTTAACACACTGTTGCCTTGCAAATGACAACGCTGGCATAAATCAATCTGAAGTTCCCAGCTCAGGTTTCGCGGATTTACAATAGTAGGATCAAAATGGCTTCCAGTGGTATCTGCTCTATGTCCGGCCATCTTTTGCTGTACATGTAATTCACCGGGGCCGTGGCATCGTTCGCAATCAATCCCACCGGGTATTTGGGTGAATTTATTTTCAGAGCCTTTTTCAAAAACAGGCAACGCATTATGACAACTCATGCATTCTTCTCCAATAATTCGGGTAAAACGTGAATTCCTCCCTTGTTCAAAACCTGGTGGCAAATCCCACTTTTTTTGTTGAGCATACCAGGTCATTGGCATTTGATAGAGGTACCCGTTTATTTGCATCAGGTGTGAATTGGTATGTTGCCCCGAACCGATAATATAAGCCACACGTTCTACGCGTTTATGAATAGTATCTTTTCCCTGCAACCTATACTCCATTATAAGCAAGTCTTCTCCTCTGAAAAATGCAGTATAGTAAAAATCATTCAGTGAATCATACACTACATGCATTGTAGAAAAATCGGCTGCACTTTTAGCTTTTGAAGCCACATGAAACGACTGTCCCATCCCGGTTTCGATAAATGAATTATAGATGGATGCATGACATTGTCGGCATGCCGACATGCCAACATATTTCACAGAATCATGGTGATTAAAATAAGTAAGTGTATCGGATGTGAATGCACTTTTATCAGCACATTGAAACTGAAACAATGAAACCAAGGTAATTAATGGAATAAAGACTATATAGATCAGCCTTTGTCGCATCAAGTATTACCAAATTTTGATTGCCATTCCAACATACCTCCCAGCAGGTTTCGCACTTTAACAAATCCATTCTCAGCCATAAATTGTTTAGCTGTATTGCTGCGGGCACCGGAACGGCAATGAACAATAATTTCTAAATTTTTTAAGTTTTCAAGTTCAACAAGTTTAGATGGCAACTTACCTAACGGAATCAGTTGGGCTCCAATATTAAACTCTTCGAATTCATTTGGCTCGCGCACATCAATTACATACAATTGCTCGCCAGCGTCCATTCGTTTTTTTAATTCATCAACGGTAATATCGTTCATAGGGTTTATTGTTTTATAAATTGTACAAAGGCGGTTTCCCCACTTGTGGTGTCGGTAACACGCATAAAATAGGCTCCAGTGCCAAATGCAGCAACATTTATTTCCTGATGGTTTGCTCCGGTAAACTCAAGATGAATTTTACCGGTAAAGTCGTAAACCATGTAGCGATAGAAGCCATTACCATTTACTTCTATAGTAAACTGGTTAAGTACCGGATTAGGATAGATTTTCACATCATCCTTTTTTATTTTATTTACTGGCTTTACGTAAAGCGGGTCGTCAACCATACTTCCAAGAACCGGTCTTATCATAGGAATTGCTCGGTAAAGAGACTTGGACCATATCCCGAAAACATTGTAATTCAAATTTGAATTTACCACAGCCGAAGGAGACATCAGTTGGTTATAATGCACGTCAAGGCCGAGGTTAACCGAATAGGCTGTACCCTGAATCCAGCCAATGTAAAATTCAAGATTAGAAAAGGTAATAGGGTCTATAAACTGAGGTGTATCCAATACAATGGTAGCAAACCCATTTACCACTCCGGTAAATACCTGCTGATTCAATACCTGAGTACGAATAATTGTTTCAGCAGATCCTATTTTGCTCCATACTGCCAATGTGCAAGGTTTGTTTCTGGTATCAAATTCAGATTGATTAAAGAAAATTTGAAACGCCTTTAATGTATCCGGCTTTTGCAACTGAAAACGTATCGCCACCTTACCTGCACTACTTAGCATATATCCTGCTTCGGCATTCCCGTCATCATAGGCTATATAATTACTAAATGGCTGAAGTTGTTCAAGGCTGTCATTCTTCAAATTCAGATCAAAAGTGGTATTCACGGAGTACTTCATTCGGATCATAAAAAACGTATCCGGAGAGGTAGTTAATGGGATAGCAAATTTATTTAACCTATACATTACAGTATCATAGGCTTTTAAATTAAGTCGGTTACTGTCTTGTGCAATAAGATTAAATCCGTAATCAGATGCTTTGTACTGATAAATGGCTTGCACCGGGATTGAATTGAGGTTGCGTACTCTGATATAAACCGAATCAATCATTTCACTTTGCGGATTGGCAAGATTTTTAAATTGCTTCCAAGGTAATGCGCGGTAGTTTTTAAGCAGCGACCTTGGGTAGCCATTTATAGCTATGTCATTTATAAGGGTATCATTTACGTTTCTAAACCTATCAAGTCGCACATAATCCAGATGCACCTGATTGAGGTTGCCTGCCAGACCGGTGCGACTCATAAAACGAAATCGGAATCCGGCATGGTAAAAACGGGCGTCTTTTACCGCAATCAGATATTGATTAAAGACGTTTATATTCCCTCGGGAATTAAGCCTCCATATACGCTCCCAAATGCCGAATTGGTTATAAAAATCAACATATATGGAATCGCGCGACTGCAATGAATCCAATCCGTTGCCCTGAGGTTCAATAAAAAAACTAAGGTAAACCGAATCAGCTCCAATTACTGATGACAAATCAATGGCTTTTGAAGTCAGTGTGTCGGCAAATCCATAGGGATCATTCCCCGTTATATTGTATGGGTTTCCGTAACGGTCTAATCCGTCAAACGTAGCCACATTGGTACTTGGTGGATTTATGGGGAAATTATTATTAATATATACACTCCTGTCAATCCACAACAGTGTATCTGGCACGATACGCGAAGTGGAAAAGTCGTCAACAAAAGGTAATAGTATTGTATCAGAAACAGCTAAGATTCGCATGGAATTACCAATGCGCTCTGAAGTAGGCCGTAGGTTTTTTAGAAATGGATTTGCAACCAATGAGCTGATTACTTCCTGAGCCAATACAGCCTGAGCATAAACAACACAAAATATAAACAGGGTACGTTTAATCATTCGTAACTTATCTTAATGAAATATCAATTGACTGGCCGGGAGTAATTTTTGTATCGGGGCTGAAAGCAGGGATTTGCTGATAAACACGAGCTGTAGCTTTATCAACTCCTTCATCATAGGTAGCAATTCCAATGGCTAGCCCATCGGCCTGTAATACAAACAAGGCCTCCGCGTAGGTAAGTCCGTTTAGGTTTGGAATCATCATATCCCCTTTGCCCAATCCATCACCTAAAACTAAATCAATCAGTGAGCCTTTAGGAACCTGAGTTTCGGGTAATACCAAATGCCCGTTCCATAATTGTTCCAACACTACATTTTGAGCCAAATCGGGTTTATAGGAAATTTTCCCTTCTTTTAATCCGTAACTAAGCAAAATGGTTTGAGCCTGACGATATGAGACATCTATTAAATTGGGCATTTTAACTTTGGGCGGATCTAACGAATTAAGTGTTAAATAAATTGCGCGGCCTTCTTTGACTTTTTCTTCGGGAAGCGGATTTTGATCCACTACCGTATTTTTGGGTTTATCGGGGAAAAAAACCGAATCAATGATGACATAACGAAGATTTTTCTGTTGCAGTACATCAACCGCCTGCTCAAGTCGTATCCCTCTTATATCAGGTACTGCCATTGATTCTCCATGTCGAGTATGCGAATTAAGCCAGTTAAACATGAGCAATACTAAAGTAAACAATAGTAGAAATGCCAACAATATATGTGTAAGAAAAACTTTTGAAAGCAAAAACCTGAATAGTTTCATTTGCCTTTACGTTTAAATCCGTACTCCAAAATGGCATCAATAAATTCAAACGGTTTGTACCCGTTTAGGGCACATTGATGAAAAATACAGGTAGCAGGAGTCATTCCCGGCAGTGAGTTCACTTCAATAAATATTACTTCCACCGAGTCGTCACAATTGATACGAACAAAAGCATCAATACGTGCGTATCCCTCTACACCCAGTACAGTAGCCGCCTTTTTTAATTGCTCCTGAACTATCAACGAAATGCGTTTATTTTCTTCTGTTGTTCTGGCGTATCTGGCCGGAGTAATATTTTGTCCCTGCCCTGCCAAAAACTTTTCCTCAAGCGATAGAATATCATTTTGCGCCAATACTTCAGATGGTTCAAACATTTCATATTGCACCTCACCATTTTTGCCCAGTCGTGTTACAAAACCCCCGGTTATTTCCAGAAAATGTTTGGCATTTTCTCTCTGAATAAATTTCTCAATCAAAAAGTAATTCTTTCGTGGAAATTCCTCTTTCGGCATAAGACGCAAAATCTTTCCTTCCTCCTTCCCAATCTCTTCTGTTTGCCTGAAAATAGTGTGCATATAAGCAATAAGTTCAACCCTATTGGTTATTTTTTTCACTGCCGAACTGCACCCATCATCTGAAGGCTTGGCTATAACCGGATACCCCAACTGTTCGATAGCGTCAATTACTTTAGCAGCATTTATACCATATTCTTTTTCATACACCATTAATCCAGTGGCTACTAAAAAACCATGCTCGCGAAGTATACGACTTGTTTCAAATTTGTTAATGGTAATTTGGCTCGATGCAGTGCCCGAACCGTTATAAGGTAGCCCTATTTTTTCTAATTCTGCCTGCAAACTTCCATCTTCTCCCGGTCGGCCGTGCAACGCAATAAATACCCCATCTGCCTTTTCGGCCAACTCGGCAAATGAAATTTTTTTCGGTTCAAAAATAGGTTTACTTACACTCGAAAAAATATCAATTACATCGCTGCATTCGTCAATAATTCGTTGCAAAACAGGATTCCGATGAAAGTGTTTTACCTTTTCCTTTATATCATCGGCATTATCTTTAAGCATACTATTTACCGGAAGCAGGTACAACTCATGGTGCTCATCATTTCCGGTAAGGAACACCGGAACGGGCAGGTACTTGGTTGATGCCGATAATTTTTCGTACACGTTTCGCCCACTTTCAACCGAAATATGCCGCTCAGATGAATAACCACCCATAATCACGGCAATGCGGATAAGCCGTTGTTGTATATTACGCTGTTTTTCCAAAGCACCATTTAACTGTTTCAGCAACCTGCGCACCTTTAAATTATGTTGCCAAGTACTTGCCCTTGCCCTAAGGGAAGCGATAATGATATAAGTTAAAAACTGTGATGGAGTTAACCCAATCTCGGCAGCCTGATGAAAGAAAAAACTTGAAGGCATCATCCCAGATGTGGTGTTTGGATCATTGAGGTAGATGGTTCCGTCATCTTTTATAAATCCATCAATACGGGCATATACGTTGAAATGAAAAAAATTAAACAACCGCACGCACTCGGTACGAATCCGCTCCACATCGGCATCGGGTAAAAGAATGGGGGTAATTTTTCGAGATAAACCCGGCAGGTATTTAGAGCGGTAATCAAACACCTCGTTGCCTTTCACTATTTCGGTAGGTGGCAAAGCTATCGGCTCTCCCCCTGTGTTTTGTATCACAATACACGAAAACTCCCTACCATCAATAAACTCCTCCATCAACACTTCACTTTCCCCGTACACTCCTTCAATTGTTACCATATCGTGTGACGAAAATGCCAGTGTTACGGCCTTCAGCAACCCATCGGCATCAAACACTTTCGTTCCATTTACCAATGCAGGTAAGCCTATCCCTTCGCGTATATCTGACACCTGCAACAACAAAGTTTGCCTAGCCTCATCCGATAATATAACCCACTCGGATTTATACAAATGCTCAATAAAAAAACAACGGTTAATGGCTTTGGCAAATGCATCAAAATCGTTTGTGCGAAAAATACTTACTCCAATTGAGGAACCTTGGTTGGCTGGCTTCATAACATAGGGAAGCGGCATGGCTTCAACTACATTTGCAAATATTTCTTTGCGGTCACCCGCAAGCCAGTTACTTCTCGATATATGCAAAAACTTAGGACAGGGATATCCTCCTGCCTGTTGCCATTCTTTCTGTACCCGCTTGTTAATGCCTATGCCCGATGGCAATATGCCTGAGCCCGAATAAGGAATACCGTACCACTCAAGTAACCCCTGAATAGTTCCATCCTCGCCATAAGTTCCATGCAAGGCCAAAAAAGCAAAATCAATCAGTTCACATAACTCGTGAGGTTGTACTTTGCGGCCAATACCTACTATCAGTTTTTCCTGCTGTTGGCTGGTGAGATCACCCAAATTTTCGGCATAGTATTGGAAATCGAGTTGCGTAGGTGGCAAAGCTGATACCGGAGGATAAAAGTCTCGAATACTGCCTTTGTAAACAAACTCCCAATTAAGAAGAATGATATTGTTAAAACTGTCAACAAAAAGCGGAATAGCCTCAAATAATTTTTTCTTCAGTTTATCGTACACAGTGCGACCACCGGCAAAGGAAACTTCCCGCTCGCGCGACTGACCGCCAAATAAAATTCCAATTCTCATTTTGCACAAATATAAGATGGAATATGAAAGTTTTTTGGACGTTTTTCCTACTATAAATGATGATAGATTCTATTGATCGCATCTGCTTCATTTCCTGTTGATACAATAAATCATTTCATGCGGCAAACGGCAATTTTATTTGATTATAGCAAAATAGCAACCTTTGTCAAGCTAATTCTGAAGTAAAATACCCATTGCCCTGCCTATTTTTTTACCTATAGTCGTATGGTTAAAACTATCAAGTTGCTGCCATATTTAGTGCTGCATTACATGAAATGAAGACCGGAAAATGTTTCCAACTACTTGAAATGATGTTATAATCATGATTATTTCTTTTGTGTGCTACCTAATCATGAATGAACTCCTCAACACGCAATTGATACAGGAAGCCTGGTAAATTAAATACGAACCAATCCGGGTGCGGTTATAGGGGAAGTTCTAAAAGCAAGAAAATAAAATCCGTGTAAGCAGGCAAGGAAGAATGTGGATTGATACCATTCCCCCACTTTGGGAAGCATGAGATAATCTCGCTAAGCCAAAGTAAAGTACCAGATAAGGCATGGAATTTTTTGTTTTAAGCTAACAATTAATATTTAGCCTACCCTTTTAAAACCAATTATAAAAACTTATACTTGTATTCTTGAACCCTTAAATTAACTCCTATGCTCATAACTCTAAGACAATTGCAGTATGTAATTGCCGTAGCCGAAAGCGGAAGTTTCTCAAAAGCTGCCGATATTTGTCATGCCGAACAAAGCACCGTAAGTCAGCAGGTAAAAAGTATGGAAGAAAAAATCGGAGTAGTCATTTTCGACCGGAATACTTTGCCGATAAAGGTTACCTCTGAAGGAGTAAAAATTATTGCTCAGGCCAAATACATAATTGAAAAGGTAGAGGAACTTTTGGCTCCTTTCAAAACCAAACCCGTCAATTTTAGCTAATAGCCTTTATGATTAAAGGATGGCTTTTAAAAGAACATTCAAAACGAAGCACCCAACGCATTATTGAATACATTGGCAATGACCCCAGCCGATTGAAAGAATTATTGAATATTTTTTTGGATGGAGATAAGCGGCTAAGTGAAAGAGCGTCTTGGCCACTGAGCGATGTTGGCAAACAACATCCAGCACTTATAAAACCGCATCTAAAAGAAATTATTCACTTACTGTCAAACTCTTCTCATAGTTCAATTAAGCGGAATGTCATGAGGCTGTTGCAGTACATAAAAATTCCAAAATCACTTAGTGGGAAAGTGGCAGATTATTGTTTTACGTGTATAGGATCAGAAACAGAATCCATAGCTGTAAGGGTTTTTGCAATGCAGGTATTAGCCAACTTATGTGTTCCCTATCAGGAATTAAAGCATGAACTTATTGCGCTAATTGAAAACATAATGCCTTTTGGAAGTGCCGGAATAAAAAGCAGAGGTAAAAAAATTCTGATTAGCCTTGCAAAGATTCCTGATTAGCTAATCAATTCGGCCAGTTCCAGCCATCTCATTGAACTTTCATCCAGCGTCCCCTGCAACATTTCCAACTCTTTTGACCAAGCTATTAATTCCTGATGATTGCTTCCGCCACTGTTTATTTGCTGTTGCAATACTTCTTTCCGTTGTTCCAACAATTCTATTTCTTTCGTTAAAAGTTCGTATTCGCGCTGTTCTTTAAATCCAACCTTTTTTTTAGAAGCTAATTTGCCTTCTGCCGTTTTATTCTCCTTATTCTCCGTTTTTGCTTCTACTTTTAGTTGCTCCTGCTCGTCTATAAAATCCTGATAGTTCCCATTAAAATCACGCACCCGACCTTCTCCCTCAAATATAAATAAATGGTCGCTTAGTTTATCCATAAAATACCGGTCGTGGGTTACAATAAGTAAACATCCTCGGTAATCATCCAGAAAATCTTCCAGTACATTTAAGGTTGCAATATCCAAATCGTTTGTTGGCTCATCAAGTATTAAAAAATTGGGATTTTTAATGAGTACCGTAAGCAAATACAATCTTCGCTTTTCGCCCCCGCTCAATTGAGATACATAGGTGTATTGTTGCTTATCATCAAATAGAAATAATTTCAGTAATTGGGTAGCCGATAATTGTCCGCCTTTCCCGTAATCAACAAATTCGGCAATATCCTTAATCACCTCAATTACCCGTTTATCTTCTTTAAGGTGCATGCCTGCCTGTGAATAATACCCTATAGATACAGTATCTCCATACACTATTCTACCGCTATCGGGCTGTTCCAATTGTAAGAGTATATTCAAAAAAGTACTTTTCCCAACACCGTTTTTACCAACTACACCTACCCGTTCACCAGGCTTAAAAATATAGCTGAAATCACTTAGGATTTTCTGTTCCGCAAAACTCTTATTGAGTTTATATACCTCTATTACTTTTCCGCCCAACCGTTGCATATTCAGTTTTAAGGTTACCTGCTTGTCTTCTATTTTCTGATGTGCTTTTTCTTTGGTATCATAAAAAGCATCAATGCGCGATTTAGATTTTGTACCACGTGCCTTGGGTTGCCTGCGCATCCATTCCAGCTCTTTGCGATAAAGGTTTTTGGCTTTATCTATTTCTTTCGCAGTTATTAATTCCCGCTCCGCTTTCTTCTCTAAAAAATAGGCATAATTTCCTTTGTAGCTGTACAATTTTCCGTTATCCAATTCCAGAATTTCATTGCTTACCCTGTCCAAAAAATAGCGGTCGTGAGTTACCATTAAAATAGTTATCTGCTGCACTGCCAAATAATCTTCCAGCCATTCAATCATGGCCACGTCCAAATGGTTGGTAGGCTCATCCATGATGATGCAATTTGGTTGTTGAATAAGTACCCTGGCAAGTGCCACTCGTTTTTTTTGTCCACCCGATAAGGTTTTTACCACCTGTTCAGTTTTGAGAATATTAAGCTTACCGAGTATGAGTTTAATTCTGGCCTCATAATCCCACGCCCGCAGTCTGTCCATTTCCTCCATGCAGGTTTGCAGCCTACCTGAAAATTGTTCGTGGTTTTGTTCATGTAGAACCAGCACCTCTTCATAATTTTTTATACAAGCCAAAAGTTCATTATCACTGTTAAAAAGTGTTTCCCAAACGGTAGCTTCAGCTTCTAACTCAGGATCCTGATCTAAAAAAACCGTACGGTAGTTTTGATTCCGCACCACCGTTCCACCATCCGACTCGTCAATACCGGCTAAAATACGAAGCAAGGTGCTTTTACCGCTTCCGTTTCTGGCCACTAATGCTATTTTCTGGCCTTCAGCCAGGGTAAAAGAAATATTTTCAAACAGGGTACGCTCACCATAATGGCGGGCAATGTTTTCGGCACACAGTACAATCATGAACTGCGAAAATAACGGTAATGCACAAGCTTTGGCATTATTTTATACCTTAGCAACCACAAATAATTATTTATGAAACGAATTATTATTCCTTTACTCTTTCTTCCCTTCATACTGGCCTTTGTAAAGCAAAAACCAGGTCAACCTGCAAAGAGTAAGGCTTATCAAGTGAAAATTAGAATCACCCAAACTTCAAATTATTGCGGAGGTCCCCCTCCCTCGCACGAAATGATTCAGGAACTGAATACCCCTAAAGCATACGCCAACCAAACTTTTTATCTGCGTCCCGGAAACAAAAATAGTTTGAATTATAAAGAACTTATAAAAGTAAAAACAGATAGTACCGGAACAATTCGCACAAAATTAAAATCCGGGAATTATGTACTGCTGTTCGCTTCCCAGGTAAATAAACCCGATACTTCTATATTTAAAAGCAATAATAACTATGAATTTTCCGGAATAGAATGCCTTAATACCTGGTGGAGTAAAGGATGGCAGGTAATAACGGTAGGAGCAAAAAATGCCAACCTCTCTTTTAACTTGCACTTTCCATGTTTTACCGACCCAATCAATGGCCCATGCATGGAATACCGGGGGCCATATCCGCCCTAATAAACAAAAAAGGCTTCTGAAAAATCAGAAGCCTTTTTGTGTATCACCAAATTTTAGATTACTTAATAATAAGCTTGTCCATATCCACTTTACAAATATTTACATCTACATAGCCGGCAATACCGCGCACTTTGGCTTTATTGGTATGTTGCCAAATGGTCCATTTCCCGAATTTGTGGGGAATTTTTGGCTCTGCTAAGCCGCGGTAATCGGCAATCCACAAAGTATAGTGTTTTTCCATTCCCGCAAAATACGGAGAGATGTACTTGTCCCAGTTTCCGGCATTGGTATAGATAATAGGCTTTACTTTTAATCTTTTCTCAATAGTTAAAATCATGCTGCGTAAATTTGCAGCCATTGTTTTTTTAGATGTCCTGCGAAAGTTTTTGGTGTATTCAACATCAATTACCGGAACCATCTGTCCTTTTGAAAATCTCACAGTGCTTAAAAAGAAATTTGCCTGCTCTTTTCCGCCACGAATGGGGTTGAAAAAGTGATATGCCCCTTTCACGGTATTTGGGTGTATGCGTTTCCAGTATTCATCAAAACGGGCGTCTTTAAGCGTTACCCCTTCGGTTGCTTTCACTACAATAAAATGGAGATTGCTGTCTACCTCACTCCAGTCAATATAACGTTGGAATTTGGAAATATCAATCCCTATCGTAAGCTTATGCTTTTAGGGCCGCGCGAAGAAAGCCGTCCCGCAGAACGTATAGGTAAAGTAGCGGTAAATTTGCTGAAGCCATTGTTGCGCGGAAAATTAGAGAAGCACCAGGGTATTCATGTGGAGGTACTGGCTCGCGCACTAGTCAATTTGGTAAATGCGCCATCATTACCCAAACACGTTTTCGAATCGGATGAGTTGCAAAAGTGGGGAAAAGCATAACTTTGCATTTCACCTCTTTATGATTTATGGAATTACAACTCACCACTCCCGCCTTATTATTTTCTACTATTTCGTTGTTATTGCTGGCTTTTACCAATCGTTTTTTAGCCACCGCACAAGTAGTTCGAAATTTGTATGAAAAATACCAGCTAAGCAAAGATGAAGTGTATGTGCAGCAAATTAATAACCTGCGCTATCGGTTAAGACTTACCCGTAACATGCAGTTTTTTCTGGTAATAAGTTTATTGTTTAGTGTGGTATGTATGTTTTTATTATTTGCCAATGAACACCTTATTGCCCAATGGGTTTTTGGGTTCAGCCTCCTGGCATTGGTTTATTCACTTATTCTCTCAAGTATTGAAATTTTTATGTCAACTCAGGCACTTGAGTTTCAATTAAAAAATATTGAAGAGAAAGACATGGCTACCAAAGGGATTAGGGGAAAGATATCTTCTGTTTTTCAGAAGCCTCAATAAGGCTTATCTGCCAAACAAATTTCCAAGTGCGCCCAAGCCACCAGGCAACATATCTTTAGCAATAGCGTGCATTTCCGCCTGGGATACATTATCGGCTTGTTCCATGGCACGATTTACTGCAACTACAATCAAATCCTCTACCTGCTCCCGGTCGTTCTCCTGCCATAGTTGTTCGCTTATATCAATACGCTTCAATTTTTTTGATACCGAAACAGTGGCTTTTACTTTACCTCCTTCAGCCTCTCCGTTTACAAAAATGGTATCGAGCCGTTGCTTTACTTCTTCCATTTTTTGCTTTGCTTCTTGTAATTTCCCAAACATAATGTCAGTGTTTTGTTGATGGCACGAATATAGATAACTGCACGCTTACCATGCAACATGAGTTTAAAAAACTAAGGCAGGCATCTTCATGGCCAATTGTGTTATTAGGCATTCAGTGGCTTGTTAAAATCATTGAAACCGTGTGGCAATATAATTGGTACACCTACGGCATTTATCCGCGCAGTGTGGCCGGATTAAAGGGGATTGCGTTAGCCCCTTTTTTGCATGGCGACTGGATTCATTTATTTGATAACAGCATTCCATTCCTGTTTCTGGGCACCATGTTATTTTATTTTTACCGGCATATTGCTGCCGAAACCTTGCTATGGATTTGGTTTATGGGTGGCTTATGGACCTGGATAATGGCGCGCAGTTCATTTCATGTAGGGTCAAGTC